>Ga0102589_1000931_pt1 | contig 46399 bp, 37 predicted proteins | sample AraplaMF_Col_mLB_FD_76858 | JGI IMG/M metagenome (GOLD analysis project Ga0102589, IMG submission 76858) | Arabidopsis root microbial communities from the University of North Carolina, USA - plate scrape MF_Col_mLB | ecosystem: Host-associated > Plants > Roots > Endosphere | place: USA...
GCCCCAATAAGGCTTCCCAATCCAGTATGCTAATTCTCCTCGGTTATGCATTGCTGAGATGCTGATATTCATAATGCCGATTAAGTCTTCAGATGATTTCTCGCAGATTGCGAAAATAACCACCCTATCATTCTTCTCAGCTTCCAGCATGCTGTTGATAAATGGCTCGGCTGCACCGCTCGGATATGGATACGGAATATTCAACGTCGTCTTGGCGACGTCATAATCTCCAGCTAATTGTTCAATTCTCGCAGCATCGCTCAAATTCAGAGGTCTTAATGATAATCTATTCGTTTCAAGTTGTGGCATACTGATGTCCCCCATGTTCCTTCATGATTCATGATTTTAATAACAAGAAATTGTTCGAATTCTACCATATTGAACCGGAATATACTAGTCTCCACAAAAAAAACCATGGGGATATGAGTATCCTCATGGCAAATTGCATGGTCTGTGCTGCAAATAAACAGCGTTAGACAGCTCTACTAATTTCATTCCAATTAGACATGCTGAACAGCAAGTTTCTCTGCTTATATGAAAATAAGGATGTCGTCTCCCGGATCGCACTAGCTAAGGAGGTGGAAGTTGATTCGCTAAAGCGGGCACTCTCGCCCGCTTCCGTCATTACTTATGATAATGTGGTTCATTTGACAGCAATTGAAGGGAATAACGTTGTCCCAACTCTTTCCGCACCTCGATAGCCGAATCGAAAAATTCGCTCAGATGAGCCGAGGTCAGCTGAGCGGCTGTATTGCCTGATGAAAATACAGATCCCTGTTTAATAAGCAGCGTTTTGTTGAAGCAGGGCATGATCTCTTCAACATGATGCGTAACATAGATGAGTGTTGGCGCTTCAGGCTCGCGTGCAATTGCTTGAATCATGTGGAGCAGTTGATCACGCGCGAAGATATCGAGTCCCGTGCACGGTTCATCGAGGATCAGAAGCTTCGGGGAAGCCATTAACGCACGCCCGATGAGCACACGCTGCCGCTCGCCCTGGGATAATGTATCATAAGTGCGGCCTAGCAGTCGCTCGCAGCCGAGCAGCTTAATTAAGGTTAATGCCTTGTCCTCATCAGACTCTTCGATGTTATCGTATAGTCCGATTGAAGCGAACTTTCCGCTAAGAACGATCTTCTGAACTGTTTCGTGTCCATGGAGTCTCTGCTGCAGCGAGGTGCTTACCCAACCGATCTGCTTCCGCAATTCGCGAAGATCGAATGTGCCGAATTTCTTTCCGAGGACGGATACGCTGCCTGACGTCGGCCAGATATAGCCGTTAATCATATTCAGCAAGGTTGTCTTCCCCGAGCCATTAAGCCCGAGCAAGCACCAATGCTCTCCCTGCTTCACCTCCCAAGAGACCTGTTCCAGAATCATCTTGTTATCCCTATTCCAAGTTACATCGCGAACATCAATAACCATAACGTCTCTCCTCTCCCTTGTGTGTTCGGCAGTTATTTGCTGTTTCTGCGGCCGCCTTGCGGCTCCAGATTGGCAAGCGACAAGCGAACGGCGGTATCGGCGTCTCTATTCGCAATCGCCTGCAGCAGCTGATCATGCAGCTCCGACCGGTCTTCATAATGCTGCGTGTCGACGATGAGGTGGCTTAGTTCACCGCGAAGCGCGCTGCAGAAAGCACGGTACAGATCAATCAGCACAGGATTGTGGCTCGCCTCTGCAATCGAACAGTGGAATTCCACATCATAATCTACATAGGCAGCGTAATTGCCAACCTCCAGTGCCTTTTTTCGTTCTTCAAGAAGCTGCTTCATTCGCTCAAGCTCCGTATCCGTGCGGCGCTCTGATGCCAAGCGTGCTGCCTGAGCATCCATCATGCTTCTCACTTCGGTAATGTGCACGGTCTCCGCTCTAAGCAGCCGCTGTTCCAACGAGTCTGAATCAGAGGGGCGTGAACGAACATACGTCCCATCCCCTTGTCGCACTTCCAGCACTCCAGCATGAACCAGAATCTTGACGGCTTCACGGATCGTTGAACGTCCTACGCCGAACATCTCCATCAGCTCCGGCTCGGTCGGCATGCGATCTCCAGGACGATAGTGGTGGTCTAGCGCATCGTGCAGCTGTTCAAGCACTTGATCCACCAGTTTGCGGCGAGGGACGGCAGAGAACTTGGGTGTATTCAAATTCATCAGATCATCTCCTGTTATAGAGGAGTATATTTCTTTTTTTACAAATGTCAATCCAATAGTTAGGCGTAACTCGAATCCTGTGTATGAAAAGCAAAAAACCGTGCATCGCACGGTTTTAAAAAGTAAATTCGAATTTATGCATTCGTATCCTGCATCGCAGGAATATTGATTTCTTTGACACAGGCTGCTTTGGATAGTCCGATTACGCATGTGACGAGTGATAAGATATCTTGCACAGGGATGCGGGTACTATCATAGGCAGAGAGTGCCTTTTCTGCTCCCTCTTCAAAAGGAATTTCAGCGGCGAGCTCGCCTGGATTAATACAGGTAACGGCAATCTGATCTTGACGCACATGCTCGCGCAGCGCATTCGTTATTCCCCGCAGCCCGAACTTAGATGCAACGAACGACACCTGAGAATTGTTCGTGTGATCTAGCCCAGCCGTCGAACCAATGAAGATGATCTTGCCTGCTTCTGACTTGCGAATATTCGGAAGCAGCGATTGGATACACGTTATTGTTGATGTAATGTTGACTTGAATGATTCTGGCAATTTCCGCAGGATCATCATTGTCGAAATTGTAATCGTCTTCAAAACCGTCCTGTTCCCAAATGCCCACATTGTATATGATTACATCAATCACATCTTCTGCAACTGCATTCGCTATACGGGAGGAAACCTCATGCTGCGACAGGTCAGCCTGAATCCAGATTCGCTTGACCCCATCTTCCAGATCTAAGCTGGACGGACGATTACGCGAGACAACCCACACTTGATCTCCTTGCTTCGGCAGACCTTTTACGAATGCATCACCTAGTCCCTTACTTGCACCGAAAATAATGTATTTTTTCATTATACCATTCTCCTTTCAGGATTCGGATTATTTCGGTTTAAACAGCGGTTGTGAATCGGTTGTCGCTACTCGCTGGGCGATTTGTGCTAGCTGCTGAATTCCCTCTCGTATTTGGATCTCATTCATGAGTGAATAGCTTAGACGAATCCAAGATTGCATGTCGTTCAGCGGATCACATATATGACCAGGGACAAAGGAAATAGATTGCTGGAAGCAGTTGTGCAGGAGTGCGTCACAGGAAATGTCGCTTGGCAGATGAAGCCATATGTTCAATCCGCCTTGCGGCGTTGTCCATCTCCAATCAATGGGGGCTGCCGATAGTTCCTCTTCCAATACGTCCCGTCTAATTTGCAGCGCGATCCGCAACTTCTCTAGGTGCTGCTGCATCCGTTCAGATTGATAATAATGAAGAAATATTTTTTGTGTGACGAGTGGTGTTCCGTTATCTGCAAGCGATTTGGCTGTGATCAGCGGTTCGATCATCGATTTGCGAGCGAACACCGCGCATATGCGCAAACCAGGAGCGACATACTTGCTGAAGCTTCGCAGATAGACAACCCATCCATAGGTATCATACATGAATAAAGGCTGCGGCGGCACCTCATCGAAATAAATATCATGAAATGCATCATCTTCCACAAGCATGCAACGATACCGCTCAGCCAATTCTACAAGCTGCTTGCGCTGGGACGGCGGAAGCGTATAACCCGTCGGATTATGGAACGTTGGGTTCATATAGAACATTCGCGGACGATGCTGCTTCATCAGCTTTTCTATCGCTTCCAAATCGTACCCCTCCGGCGTGAACTCCACCGGTACCAATCGAGCGCCATGCCCTCGGAAGATGTCAATCGCAGCGCTGTATGTTGGACGCTCTACTAGTATGGCATCGAGCGGTCTAATTAGAATTCTGGCAAGGAGATCAATCGCCTGCTGCGCACCTGTTGTGATCAGAATTTCGTCAATATTCAGATCGACTCGATATTGCCTCATGAAATATTGACACAGCCCATCACGCAGTTCCTCGTCCCCTTGCGGTGTGGAATAGCTCCCCATGAGCTTGGGGTACTTGTCGAATACTTTCTTTACATATTCGGACAGGAACAGATTTGGCAGTAAATTCGGATCGATAAGGGCTTGGGAAAATTGATAATTAGCTGCGACTCGGTGAATATCGGACAGATTGCTTGTTAACTGTATAGCTGTTGAGCTGTTCTTACTATTGAAATAATCTGGTTCAACTGCTGACTTCGATGGGCTTACGTAGTAGCCGGATTTCTCCTTGACATAGGCCACACCGTGCTGCTTCAACAATTTGTAGACTTTGAACACGGTCAATCGATTCACGCCGAGTTCAGCGGCAAGGGATCGTACCGAAGGGAGCTTATCATGAGCCCCCCACTCTCCTCGTTCAATATTCGTCAATATGTAATCGTATATTTGCTTGGATCGCATCGGCACGCCTCCTTTCCCATCTGAACTTATATTGTACTACACCCATCTTCAATCTGTTCTATTTGGAGCAATCTGTTCTAGTTTAGCACATGTACGACCATACCATGGGGAGTTACAGCAATCGTGATCCAGCCAGTATTGAAGCAGGCGTCTCAGACATGAATCCTAAAAACCTTCAATAATTATTCCGAACCAATCCCTAGTCATTCTGCCTCAAATCTTGTGCAGTTCATGCCGTGAAGTTGATGCGGTTAATCGTCCGCATTCACTTGGGTTGTAGCCATAGGTTTTCCGGAAGAGAGAAGCAAAATGGCTGACATTATGATATCCAACCATCATGGCCGTCTGGCTTACATTAGCTTCCCCTCGTTCTAGCACTCGTCTTGCTTCATTCATGCGCAGTTCCCGTACGTAACCAAATACGGTAGTCCCAAATAATGCCTTGAAACCGAGCTTCAGCTTGTAATCATTAAGTCCTATTAAGCGCGCGAGCCCAAGCAGGCTGGGAGGTTGCCTCCACGTTCTTGTCAAGATATCTTTCGCTTCATACAGACATTGAATATCGTCGGCAGTCAGCTTGGAAGCGGTCTGTTGCGCTGGCTCCTCATCTTCCAAGCCATCTAAATGAAACGTCAACAGCTCAAGCGCCTTTCCTTCCAAATATAGCTTTTGGAGCGCGCCTTGGTAAGGGCACTGCTTCATCTGTTCTACAAGTAATGGGATTTGGGCTGAGCCTGCCGTTTGCTTACAGTAGACGGAACTGCTCGTCAATCGTTCAAGCTCGGGAAGTTCGTGATTGAAATACCTGAGATCGATTCGAAGCTCCATGTGCTGCATCTGTTCATTAGGGTGCAGCTGTGCAACCATATTGGCCCCCTGGACATAGATGAGCGAGGACATACCCGGGGTCATTGCAAATTCTTGCGATGACGCTGACCAGCTGCCGCTGCCAGAAGTCGTATATGAAATTTCAAGATGAGGATAATGGATATCGACGTCCATCGTCACCGGGCGATGAAATTCTGCGCTGAAGAAGTTGAGTTCTAGCCCTTTTCTTAAGAGAAACCGCTGTAGCTGCCCTGTTCCGCTAAGTGTCGGAATGGAATAGATGCGCTTCTGGTCATTTGCCCGAAGTGAAGGAGTGATATCTATGAAATCTCCGAATGTATCGCTTAAGTCTCGGGAATCGATGTGCAGTTTCAAGACCTTCTCCTCCACTCCATGTCTATATAAGTTTCTGTATGGTACATAACCAAAGCAATCCTGTGTCGTTATATTCCCATGAAACCTAGCAGGCTTAGATGTGACGAACCTGTTGTGCCATCCCCCAATGGTTAGTCCAAATCGGGCAAATCCATGTATATGTCTCCATATTAAAGCAAATGATTATCATTATCAACGAATTAAAAATAAAAAATCTCTTTTTAACATTTCACTTGTCTTCTTGCCGTTCTTGTTATTTTTAGCTGTTTATTAATCTACGGTTAGAGTCTTATTTTATTTCTCGATAGCTGAATTGCTTATGGCCGGCTTATTCATTACAGCAACCATAGTAATGCTCAATATAAGAACGAGTACACCCATGATCGCAAATGGAACATGCTTATCCAACCGATACAGCATCGTGCTTAGAATAGGTGCAATTACCGCAGAAATTCCTTGTACAGCCGCAATAAGTCCTGCAACTCCTCCCTGCTGTTCACTCGATACTGCAAGCGATGCGCCTGTCATGAAGCCGGGCATCAACAATCCTGCGCCTACTCCGAACAGGGAGAACGCGATATAGTAGCTGAGCAAGCTATTAATGAACAAGAACAGTGCGATACTGCATAGAAGGAGCAGCGATCCGACGAGCAGCAGCTGCTTGGGATGCAGCTTCGATGATTTCATTTGAATGCCCTGCGTCAAAATCATTGCGAATCCTGTCAGCATTAATCCTATGGATACCATGCGGGCAGTCTCTTGCGTAGTGAGCGCTAGCTGATCCTGAAAATAGAAGCCTCCGACTACTTGAAGCGTAATGATACTGAGCATGGTAATCATCCCAGCCATTAAGTTAAGAGGTATCCCTTTCTGGAACGGACTCACTTTGGGCGGCCTGGTGTGATTCAATTGCTTGTGAGTAGGAACTAACATGAGCACGACAAAGAATGCGATAATCGGTAGTAATGCTCCAATGTATAGAGGCCATATCAGCCCAATAAATGCGAATACAGCGGCTATTGCAGGGCCGAGTACAAGGCCAAGACCGTTTGCTGCCCCTATAAGGGCCATGCCTGAAGAACGCCCCTTCTCATCGGTTACGTCAGCCATATACGCCTGTGCGGATGAAGGTACAGCTGGAATGAACATGCCAACCATGGCGCGTGCCGCGATTAGAAGTCCAAGGAGTAACCCCCCTCCTATTCCTCCATGTAATCCGGCATACATCGTTGCAGTGAATATGACATAACTGATGAACATTCCGATGAAGCCCATTAAGATAACCGGCTTTCTCCCTTTGAGATCACTGAGTCGTCCCCATACAGGAGCCATAACAGCCATGGCGACAGAGCCTAATGAAATAATGATGCCTGAATGCACCTCACTTAATCCCAATTCACGAATGAGCGGCGGCATGACCGGCGCAATGATCATTAACGCAACCATCGAGACAAATACACTGAAAAATACGCTAAATCGAATTCTAGCCATCTTGAATGGCCCTCCTCTCCCATACCTCTTGTTCGGATGATTCCCTATAGATGGTATAAGAAAAAGGATTGATCCTGCTACCGCGAAACGGATTGATTATGCCGGTAAACGGATTTTTCTTGATCCTGGGAGAGAAATAATTGTGTTGTTGAGTAAACGAACAATATTTTATTTTTCCTCCTGTTCAATATGTAGGTTCAGAACAAACAAATTAACACAATTTGATATTGAATTGCTGATAGATTCTTACGTGAACTAAACTTTGAAGATCTGGCAGATGACCTTTAAAAGAATAAAGCGGATGAAATGTGAATCGTTTGATCGAACTGGAAATGGATTAACATGAACAAAGTAAAGAAGCGGCAGCTCCCACACCATTGACTAAAAGTGTATCACTGCCGCTCCAATGCATGATGTTTATTGTTTCATCTTCGTGATTACGTAATTGCTACACCAGCACTTGCATATCCTGCAACAACAGTACCCAATGTAAGGCCTGTTGTAGTAACCGAGAAGACCATTAACAAGCGAGTCTCTGTTGTTACAGGTATAGCTAATCCTGTCGTTACTCCATGTGAGATTGCACCAATTGCTACGATTCCAGTAAGTGATGGTGCTAGTGTAACGATAGCTCCTGGAATTGGAGTGAATGTGTTGTTCGGAGTAGTCGATTGCCACAATTGGGCCTGAATCGTTGCAGTTGCACCAATAAGGCTTAGGGCTGCTGTCGTACTGAAGTAAGCAGAAATAGACGTGATTATGCCATTACGTGGCATCGAGAATGCCATGTTCAAGAGCAGACCGGCCGCTCCTGTAAGATCAATCGTTGCACCTAATGCACTTACGGTCGGCGCAGAGTTTCCAAATCCAATCAGTCCGCCTGTTCCTACCAATCCGCCTGCGAGCGTGGTCAATAGTACAGGTACACCGGAAGCAAATGGGATAATGGCTCCTGTACCAGGAACTCCAGTTGTGCCAGTAACACCTGTAGCTCCAGTAGGGCCAGTAGCGCCGATAGCACCTGTTGCGCCTGTAGTTCCAGTAGCACCTGTTACGCCGGTAGCTCCAGCACCGCCAGTTGCACCGGTAGCTCCAGTAGCACCTGTAGCACCTGTTGCGCCTGTAGTTCCAGTAACGCCAGTACTAGGGCCGGTAGGGCCTGTCGGACCTGTTGGACCAACAGATATCGGTGTAGACAAGATGCTGTCTAGTTTAGACTGCAGAAGAAATTCTTTTTTGGTTAAGTCTCGAATTGTATCTCTTACACTTTGGTTTACAAGTAAAATGTCGCTAATTGTAGCTGGTGGAGAAGTAACACCTGGTAGAGTACCTAAAGCAAACTGAATTTTTTCACCTTCGGCATTAATAATGTGGCTTAATCCGAGCTCTTCCAAAGCTATAGAAGACAATAATAAATTGATTGCATCGTCTCTAGTTACAGAAATAATAGGAGTAATATTGGGGATATTAGATTGTGACAAATGAAATCCCTCCCGCAAGATGTATTTTCAATTACCCTATAATTATATGAACATATGAAAGAAATGATTGGGTAAAAAACGCAAGGTAAAGACATAAAGTATGTTCCGTTTCTACGCGTCATAACAAACGTGTACTCCTATGATGACGATGGGAAACCAACATCGTGTTTGCATCCAATGAAACGATAGGAAGCTGGATACTGCTTGTTAATACACTTGCTCTCATCGTATGGACATGCATACATCTTATCTTCCTTCCATTGATTAACGTATCGGAGTAATCTGTTCTATTTGCAGTAATCTGTCCTATCCCATAGCGTGTATGATCAATCCAAAAGGAGGAGAAACCATGGTTATCTTCAATTATGTGCTCGTTTGTCTCATCTTCAGCACAACCTTCCTGGCGGTGAAAATTGGTGTGGACGCCTCTGCCCCGCCTTTCCTGTCAGGGGGGCTTCGATTTTTCATTGCTGGAATCCTATTGTTCAGTTGGATGCTATGGAGGAAGAAGGCAAGCCTGTCCTTGTTATTACACAAAGATTCGCTCCTTACAGGGATAGGTCTTACATTCGGCACCTTTGCTGCTCTATATTGGGGAGAACAATTCGTTGCTTCGGGGATCGCAGCGATTCTGTCAGCTACAGCGCCCATTCTAATACTTGTGCTGCAGATGGTCTTCATGCGCCACAAACCCACCATTCACGCTTTACTAGGTTGTGTCATAGGATTTCTAGGAGTTGTTCTTATGCTTGTACCTGGGATCTCAGTATCGGCAAGTGTATGGGTTATTGTCGGCAGCATCGTTATTATCTTAGGTCAATTATTCTATGCAGGGGGTGCAATTTACTCTAAACGGGTTGCGAAGCGCTTTTCATCTACGTCACCATTTGCACTTAATGCGGTTCAGATGATATATGGAGGAGTTTTACTGCTTACACTATCCGCATTTACGGAGGATTGGAACTTTGGGAATATGCTATCTGGTCGTGCACTTGGCTCATTGCTTTATTTAATTGTGATTGGTTCGATGATTGGGCATAGTCTGTTCTATTGGCTTGTCGCCAAGACGACGCCAATATTTGCTTCTACTTGGCTGTACGTATCTCCGATGCTCGCGCTCGTGGTTGGCGTATTATTCTATGGGGAGAGGATCACATGGGTATCTGCTGTTGGCGCAGTAATCATTATTGTCGGCACAGCCATTATCAATTTTGACAGCTTGAAGCAATTGTTCCAACGGTCAAAGAAAAGCCATACAGATCTCCAAGGAGTACAGTCTGGATAAATCACAGCAATAAAGTAAGCTCTCCCGAATGTGTTGCTTCGAGAGAGCTCTTTCTTCATTTTTTCGTTCATATTCACCGATAAATAATACATCTTCGCTGAAAAGCAAAGATATATACTGTTATATCGCCATGAGGATCCACATCAAACGTCTTCACAGCAATGAAATGACAAGCAGATTATACAGCACGAGTGGCATTCAAATGATTCGCTCCATACAGAGCCTATTTCTTGACCCATGAATCCTTCAACGGTACGATCCGGTGAAATTCGAGAAGTTGGTTTTCGCTACCTTGCTCTCTGGCAAAATAACCATGTCTGATAAACTGGAATCGCTGTTCTGTTAGAGCTTGTGCTGCCCAAGGCTCCAACATAACGTTAGAGATACGAGTATGTGAGTCTGAGCAGATTCGGTCAGTCCAGATGATTTCGTTATCCTTCGGTACAGACTCTTCTAGCAAGAGGTTCTCGTACAAATGCACGACAGCCTCCACAGCATGAGCAGCTGACACCCAGCGAATGGTTCCCTTCACTTTCCGTCCAGTAAAGCCTGTGCCGCTCTTCGTGACCGGATCGTATGTGCATCGAAGTTCTGTAATTTCTTCGGTTGCTGGATCTTTGATAACTTCATCACACCGGATAAAATAAGCACCCTTCAATCGAACCTCACCATTTGGACGTAGTCGGTGGAATTGGGTTGGTGGTTGCTCTAGAAAATCATCTCGTTCGATATAAATGGTTCTCGAAAAGGGAACCTCCCGTTGGCCCAACTGCTCATTATGAAGATTGTTCTCCAATTGCAGCCATTCTACTTTATCCTCTGGATAGTTTGTTATGACAACCTTTAACGGGTGCAGTACTGCCATGATGCCGCTAGTTCGGTCTTGAAGATCCTGTCTTGCGCAATGATCCAGCAGCGAGATATTCGCGGTGCTCTCGATCCGAATGCTGCCGATTTCTTCGATGAATGCGCGTATACTCTCTGACGTGTACCCTCTTCTACGAAGGCCGCGAATCGTTGGCAATCTTGGATCGTCCCAGCCCTCAACAAGTCTCTCCTCGACTAACTGCCGCAAGTAACGCTTGCTTGTTACGACACCCGTGAGATTCAAACGTCCGAATTCGCGCTGCCTTGGAGGCTCTGGAACTTCGAGTTCGCGGAGAACCCACTCGTACAGAGGACGATGGTCTTTGAATTCAATCGAGCATAACGAGTACGTGATGCCTTCGATGGCGTCTTGAATCGGATGTGCAAAATCATACATCGGGTATATACACCAGTTATCCAATGTTCGATAGTGCGCAGCATGAATAATTCGATATAAAATCGGATCCCGCAAATTCATGTTCGGCGAGCTCATATCGATCTTGGCGCGGAGCACTTTAGATGCGGTAGGAAAGACTCCTTGTCTCATGTTAGTAAATAGCTCCAAGTTCTCTTGTATCGTGCGGCTGCGATAAGGGCTATTTCGGCCAGGCTCTGTCAACGTCCCCCGATAATCCGCCACCTCGTCTGGCGCAAGATCGCAGACATATGCCTTCCCTTTCCTAATTAAGGTCACAGCCGCTTGGTAAATCTGCTCCGAATAGTCCGATCCATAATAAATATAATCGGGATCATATCCAAGCCATTTCATATCCTCAATGATGGAGTGAACGTAATGGATGTCCTCCTTCAGAGGATTCGTGTCATCGAATCGCAGATGAAACAAGCCTCCATACTGCTTCGCAAGCATATAGCTTGTGTGAATGGCATAGGCGCTCCCAATGTGGAGATAGCCATTCGGCTCTGGGGGGAACCGCGTGCACATACTTCGACTGAACGGCGAAGCTTCTTGTTCCCCGTGTATGAGTCTGTATAAATAATGGTCCGTTGAATATGCAGTATCTTGATTCATGGCGACGCCTCCTCATGAACTTGTTGGGGTGAATCGAGTGTTAGCCCATATCTAAAAAAACGCAATAAAAAAACCTCACCTCCAAGACGTTAAGTCTTGGGGACGAAGTTATCGTGGTACCACCCCGGGTTCATTAATATGTCGCCATATTAATCTCATCAAGTACGGCATAAGAAGCATGCTTATACTCTAGCTCTATAACGGGAGCTCCCGTCATGCCATCCCACGGTTGTACGGATCCGGCATGCTGCTCAGAGGCTTGGTTCGGGAAACAGCTCATTGCTCCTTCTCAGCTGCAGGAGTTCTCTGTAAATGTGCATATTTCCTTACTCTTCTCATCATCGCGTTTCTGATATTGGGATAGATAATAACAAATCATTCCACCAATGTAAAGTCGGATGTTAGACAGCCTTCTTCTCCTTCACCGATGGATTGTACAATTCGTAGTTTAATATCAGAAAATGGGTGTGAGAACATGATGGCAATGGCGCATCACAGAACATGACCGTATCCATATTGCCTACTCCTTACTCCCCTCTTGATGACATGATTCCTCTCTCGATTGTGCCCGCTTGTGTCGAATAGATGCAGCGAGCAGCAGAAGCGGAACTAAGATTCCGAAGGTAGCAACGAACGGAATCCAGGCCGTCTTATTGTAGTCGTTGTAGTGCACCGAGGACGGATGTACAATAATGGAGAAGACGACTAATAGAAGACTTAACGGATATACAAGTATTCGGTAATCGCGCAGTCGCAATGTCTGTGAGAGACCTACACAGGATACGTAAAAATAGATCGACATTTTGAAGTAAATGGTAATGAGCCACATGACAGCTACAACTACTTCGACATGCTGAAAAAAAGACCCAATCATTATTCGTTTGGCCAGCGCATAGCTCGGATATAATTGCCGTGAAGTTGTCTCTGCTCCGAGAACCAGGATCGTACAGGCGATAATGATTGTCAACACAATACCGGCTAGAAGCACTCCGAGATAGAACGCTTTTGTTGCTTTGCTCACTTCTGGAGTGGATGACGGATAGATCATTAAGAAGACGACAGCGGGAAACAAGTATATACTGCTGAACAATAATGTCGCACGGATCATCGGTTTCATACTCGACTCGAAGATGGGCTGAATCTTATGTATATCGATCTGTGGCGTAGTGCATAGAAGAAGAATAAGGAGCAAGAGTATGAAGTATGGAAATAGAATCTCCGCAGACCTTGCAAGCACCTCTAAACCTAAGCGCACGCCCATCACAACAATGATTGCGAATATGATGTTCGTAGCGATCATAGGAGTATTGGGCAATATCTGAGTTGTCATGAAGAAGCCCATATAGTTTAGCAGCTCCGATGAAGTGATTAATGCAAAGAAAACGAAGAACCACGAAATAGCTGTCCCAAGCCATTTGCCAAAGCGCTTCTCAATCATTTCAACAAGTGTCATTCTCGGATGATGCTGTGCGACGATGCTGTACAGCTTCACAAGAAGCATGCTTATTCCAATGCTAATAATTGAAGCAATCCATGCATCCTGCTTCACCTCTTCCGCCAAGCTTGAAGGGATAACTAAAACCGCAGTTCCAACAGAATATAAGAAGACGAGAATTGTAAACTGACGAACGCTGATATTAATCTGTTCCCCACTTCCCATTCTGATTGCTCCTCTCGTTCATCCCTTCAAGATCGTTGAAATAAAGCTTGTAATTGGTCTATAGATGGCTTCAACCATGTCAAGCGGGCTTGGTACTTTAACATGAAATGCCAGAGCGATTCCAAGTACTGTGCCGAGTGTAAGCAGTATACCGAATGCGACAGCTTCTTGTTTACTTCCGCTCTTCGACAATGCTGGGTATTCCACGAAAATAATGGTGGCTGCAATAATGAGGATCCCTAAACTAGCTAAAATATGTCGTAATCCTCCATTCCCTATATTGTGGATATTTGTGATCAATCTATTTCAATTATCGTCGTTGAGCATTTTTTTAAACGGGCTGGAAATAATTTCTCTAATGAAAAGAGCCCCTCATATTTGTGAGGAGCTCATGTGCAATGTACCTAGCTGTTGATTACGACTCATGCTGCAGCAATCGAGGCAGCTCGCTTATGAGCCATTCTCGTGATGCTGCGTCGCTGTTAACCTTATTGATATCTAACTCGTACACCTGTCCGTTTTTCACAGCAGGAAGTTGGTTCCATACTTTGCTCTTCAAAAGCTCATCCGAATCTTTCTGTGCAGCTTGATCGATTGGCTTCAATACGAAGATCCGATCTCCGGCATATTCCGGCAGTTTCTCTGGTGAAATCTCCATAAATCCGCGATCGCTCTTTAATATGTCCATAACAGGCAGAACGGGCTTAAAACCTAATTCTCCATACAGCAATTGCGGTAAACCTGTCGAAACCATTACGAATAAGCGGTTGCCTGGATACATCGTAAATACGGATGCTGTCTCATTTGGCTTTGCACCTTGATCGCGAATTTTTTTCCACATGGCTGCCTCGTTATCCGTATATCGCTGAATCCATTTCGCGGCCTCCTCTTTTTTGCCGAGCAAATCGCCCAACACGTTCATTCGTTCTTTAAGGGGTGCGAAAGAATCAAAGGTCACCGTTGGAGCGATCTTGGACACTTGGGAATATACATTTTCATCTTTGTTGGCGATAATGATGAGATCGGGTTCTACTTCTATCGCCTTCTCGACGCTGAAGGGAAATCCGATATCCGTGGAACCTGACAATTGATCCTCATAAGAGGTGCCGACGATGCTCAGCTTTAATATCCCCTTTGGCATAACACCGAGGGCAAGGAGATCTCCGGTCGTTTCCCCATGATAGATAATACGCTGCGGGTTTGTAGGTACTTCTACAGTATGGCCACTCCAGTCCGTAAACGAACGAGTCGTTGCTTGAGCACTTGTCTCACGTTGATTCTCCTTAGTATGTAGTCCTGCTTGAGCTGATTCATTGCTCTCTGCTGCTTGTTCTGTTCCAGTCGGGGTACTTCCCCCTCCACATGCCGTTAACAATGTTGCGATAACTGTAGTTAATAATATAAGCTGCCCTGCACGATTCCGTTTGGGTGATTTCATTCGAGCAATTCTCCTAACTTATTATGTAGTGAAATATATTGATAATGATTATCATTACCATCACATGACTAAGTATATATATACTTTCTTTATTGCACAATGGCGAATCTAATTTATTTTTGGTAGACGTGTACACGGATACCCGGACAGGGTGCGTCTCAATTCGGATTAGAATTGACTATGCGGATGAAATGAAATAAAATACAACTATATTAAGTTGAATAGGCGATGGAGTTCGCCATAACCGCCGTCTAGGCTAATGACTCCTACCAGAGAATAAATTCCCTGGTAGGAGTCTGTTTTTTTTGTCCAGAATGGTAATAACAGAAAGGATGATGAGATGTTGTGAAGAAATGGAGAGGGTTGCTCATACCTGTCTTACAGAAATCTACATACGCCGCTATTATGGCTTCTTTATTGAAGTGGATTGTACTTGGGAGTATCGTTGGGCTATTGACTGGTTCTGCCTCTGCGATATTTCTCATCAGCTTGGACTACGTTACGGGGACGCGAATCGAGCATCCTTGGCTGTTGTACCTGCTGCCGCTAGGCGGTGCTTTGGTCAGTTACATGTATTTGAAATTCGGTAAGAACAGCGCGAAAGGTAATAATCTTATTATTGAACAGATTCATGATGGCAAAGAAGCGATTCCACTGCGTATGGCGCCGCTAGTCTTGTTCGGTACGCTCGTTACACATCTGTTCGGCGGCTCCGCAGGCCGTGAAGGGACGGCAGTCCAGATGGGCGGCAGCTTATCCGAATGGCTTGGCAAAATGCTGCGTGTCGACCAGACTGATCGTAAGATTCTGCTCATCTGCGGCATTAGCGGTGGGTTCGGTTCTATATTCGGCACCCCGCTTGCGGGTACAGTATTTGGACTTGAGGTGCTGGCCATCGGACTCATCCGTCACGAGGCCTTGGTTCCTGCATTCGTAGCGAGCTTTGTTGGGAATATTGTCACCTCATCGGTATGGGGAGTATCACATGTCCATTACGTCATCAATGATTTTCCGGAGTTATCGCTGCTTGTACTGGGAAAGGTTGTGCTGGCCTCCATCTTATTCGGACTTACGAGCCGGCTGTTCAGTCAACTGACCCACTATTTGAAAAAAGGGTATGCCAAGCTATTTGCAAATCCGATGCTTAAAAGTGCGGTAGGCGGGCTAGTTATAATCGCATTCGTGTATTTCGTTGGATCACGCGATTATCTTGGCTTAGGAATTCCGCTTATTCAGAGCTCGTTTACGGAGGACGTATCTCCATTTGCCTTTCTTGGGAAGCTCATTTTCACTTCCTTTACGTTAGGTGCAGGCTTTCAGGGCGGTGAGGTCACGCCGTTATTTGCCATCGGAGCTACATTAGGCAATGCATTGTCGGGCATCTTGCAGTTGTATGCCCCCTTCTTGGCTGCACTAGGATTTATTGCCGTATTTTGTGGAGCAACGAATACACCGATCGCCTGCTTCCTGATGGGGATTGAATTGTTCGGTTCCGAGGGTGCGATTTATATGTTTATCGCCTGCTTGATCAGCTATTTATTTTCAGGTCATACGGGTATCTATACATCACAACAAATTGGAGTGTCTAAAGCGAAGTTGATACGGATTGCAGCAGGAAGTACGATTGGCGCAGTCAAAACAGAGCATCGACAACAAGATCGAGCTGAGTAGTACGACGATAACCACGTAATGAGGCTGTCCAATTCGTTAGCTTACCTATCTGCGAGGTTCTATCTAATAAGAGAAAGGTCGAGTTCAGGGTTAATTGACGCCCTGTACTCGACCTTTTTGCTTAATTGTCGTCCACTTCCATTCATTGTCGGAAGCGAAAGTCAACTGACCAGTACTTCTATCACCTAAGAACAGTTCTATTTGATGCGTTTATTTCCATGTCACCACGATATTGATCGGCTGCGAGCTGTTCCCTCCTGGACTGCCGCCACCGCCAAAGGACACGCTCCCCTTCGATGGTATGCTGTTGTTCCAGCCTGCCGATTCAATTATATAGTGATTGCCGCTGCGGCTGACAATACGGGCATCCCATATTTGCGATATAGAACCGCTGTAGTCGAACTCTAAGCGCCAGCTTGTTATATCAGCGGAACCATTATTCGTCAATGTTCCTTGAAAATTATAACCCGTTCCCCAATCGCTTGTAATTGCAAAGGTAAAGCTTACATCCGACTTCGTGGTCTTATCTGTCACAACGGTAAACGGCTCGCTTGCTTCAGATCGATTGCCGACAGTGTCGACGGCCGTTATCCTAAATGTATAAGAGGTCTCTGGAGTTAACCCTGTAACGGTTACAGTTGTATCCTTCGCTTGGGCAACCGTACTCCCAGACAGCGACACCTCGTATCGATCCACGCCGGCTTTGCCTATTGATGGTGCCCAAGATAGAGACACTGTCGTATCCGACTTGCCCGTCACCACTACTTGTGTGGGTGTACTTGGAGGATCAATGTCCACTGGAGGCTTTTTGGCTGTACGCACGAGCAGCGGAGCGCTCGCCTCGGATACATTGCCTAATATATCCTTCGCCTTCACCGTAAATCGATAGTCCGTGTTTTCCGTTAATCCCTTCACTGTTGCTTCTGTTTGTGGTGTCGACAGTACAAGGCTTCCATCCTTGTATACCTCATACCTGGACACTCCCACATTGCTTGTTGACGGGTTCCATTTGAAGGCCACTTCGCTATATGTCGCCTGTACAACTGACAACCCCTTCGGCACGGTAGGCGGTAGGTTTCCCGGGTCATTAGCGTTTATTCCTAAATCCGCTGCCACTTTATCAATCATCTTTTGCCCCGTGCACGTGTATTTAGAGCTGGTTCGGCAATCCGAGCTCAAATCCCAGTACATGGCGCCGCCTAGCCCTTTCGATTTGATGTAACTCGTCTTATATCCGATCGATTGGATATCGTCATAGGCCATGAATTGGCCAGTCGCTGCGTTGAAGAGGTATGGCGCTTTTGCGGTATCATTCCAATAGCGCTGATACCCGTTTTTATTTACGTAATTGGCTACGAGATCGCCGTAGTCGAACACCCCTGTCGCTCCAGCATCCCAAGTGTCCCATGTTCCGCTTGGAGTCACATTACCGTCCCAGCCACCTTTGCATGCTTGATATAGGCCATCGTTGTTCGATCCAGCAGCGCATCCTTTCCAGCCGACACCGTAAATCGGAAGTCCCATGACGACTTTGCTTAAATCCACGCCTGCACGTTCATAGACTTGAATCGCCCCGTCAACATAGAAATTGGTTGCCACTGCCGGGTCGCGCGGATCTCCATATAAGGCGGCATTATGATTCGTCGCCTTTTCCCAGCCTCCGTGGAAATCGTACGTCATAATATTGATGAAATCGACGAGCTGCATCACCTTATCCATCTCAGCATTATCGATATATCGCTGCGAGGCCCCAGTGGCAATAGTGAGCAAATAATGTTTGCCATCCTGAGCTCCTGCTGCATCGATCTGCTTCCGAACCTCGGCAAGCAGCTTTGTAAAGTTATATTTATCGTTCGGGCTATAGCTGTTCCCCTTAATTCCTTCTACACCAGGGTATTCCCAATCAATGTCGATACCATCGAAGCCATATTCGCGAATCGCATCAACAGCAGACTTGGCAAAATTAATACGGTACTGCTCATTAGCCGCCACATCCGAGAAGCGGTTGGACCAGGTCCATCCGCCTACGGAGAAAAGGGTTTTCAAGTGCGGATTTTTGGATTTTAATTGCTTGAGACGAGCGATATTGCCGCACTTGCCTTTCTGGCAATCTTCATACGGAATATTCAGCGCACCACTAAAATTCGTATTCACGTCGGCCCACGGCTCACCTAATACAATCGCCCCAGTAGGGACACTCCCCTTTTGCAGCGGAACACCAGGATCCGTGCACGACCATGTCTTCTTGTTCGGATTGTCTGACGAGGTCGACGGATTGCCATGGATGCCGTTCCAGCAAATATCAAAAAAAGAATAGTTCAGATGAGTTAACTTCGAGGCATCAATATCCGTAACTTGATAATTGCGTCCATAAATTCCCCATGATGCGTAATACCCTACTGATTTATAAGCGGGAATGGCCAGTGAGTCTGTGAGATCTGCTGTATAAGCGGCCACAGTTCTTGATCCGAGCACTCCCCCCGGCCAGAACGAGGAGCTCATTAGAACAAGCAGTCCGGTAAAGAGAAAGAAAATTCGCATTGCATGTCTTCTCATGCCGAATAACGGCTTCGTATTGTACATTCTTTCATCCCTTTCATTTTTGAAAAGTTCAGCAAGCATATTGCTGATTGAAAATAATTATTGAATTCCTTAGCCTCACCTCCTTGCGCGTACTGGATCAAGCGAAAAAGAGAAAGAAAAGCGATTAAACGGAAACGCTTCATTTTATGTAAAAAAAAGGTATTGAGAACTAGAAGCATACGACTTGCTGGAGCAGTGGAACCGCATATGTAGGGATTTACTACTGAGGAATGAATGGTGAATATGAAAAAGGTCGAATCATGGGAAGTCAATCTCCCAGAACTCGACCTTTTTTTCATTCAATGGCTAATAGGAGGACATCCCCATTTTACTTGTGATGACTCAGGCTATCTCATTTCTACTTTTTCAGATGAAGATACGGATACAGTCGATGAAGCATCGGTCTCTGTCTCTGTTACGCTTAGATGTTTAGCCCGGTCTCTGCCCCGATGCATATCCATGCTTGTGTAATTCAAGCAATGCTTCGAGGCGGGTCTTATATCGATTCACGAGCTCCTGAATATTGGAATATTCATAGTCCCGCGTGTTGTAAACGAAACGAATGACTAGCTGTCCTCCTACGATCATAGCAACCGCCTCTAACTGGTACATTCGTTCATTGTCCAGTCCGATCGTATCACCTGGCGGCATCGCTGAAAACGTAAATTTTTCATTATTCAACTCGCTTCCGAATTGACCCATATAATTGAAATTAATATCTGCTTTCCTTTGCAGAATTGCAGTACCGCTTGCTGAATCATGATTGGTCAAATACTTCAGTACCCCATAATTCATTCCCTTATTCGGAATGCTGCTGAGCATTTGCCGAGTCTGTTCGACGGCTGCGGGAAGGGAATCGGATTGAGACATATCGAGTATGATTGGATACATCGTCATGAACCAGCCGATCGTACGCGACACCTCGACCTCTTCCCCGATTGGTTCTCTTCCATGACCTTCAACATCCAAGCGAAATGTGCGTCCGCCACTCCAATCCGCAAGCGCCACCCCGAATGCAGTTAGCATGAGGTCATATGCATCTGGGCTTGCTGGCGTATTGTTGCTCCGAAGCAGCGTATCGGTTGATTCTGAAGAAAATTCAACCGCGATCATGCCATTATCGCTCCATACGCCGAGATCGGCTGCATGCACATCGCTGCGCATACCGAGCGGCAATGCATCTCCTGAATATTGTTCAAGCGCAAGCCAATAAGGAAGTTCCTGAATAACCTCATCCTGTTGAGCATAGGTGATGAGTCTTTGTGCCCACTGCTGAAGAGAAGTTGACTTCGGCCTAACACGCAGCGGATGTCCGTTCACAAGCTGATCGTATCCATCAGCAAAATCTTCGAGGAGCACACGCCAAGCATATCCGTCTACAATCAGATGATGAATCGTGAGCAGCAGGTGATCCCCATCCTTCATACGGAATAGACCAAGCTTGACAATTGGGCCCTCGTAGAGATTAATACTCTGCTGCAGTTGAGTTGCAATCTGTTCCATATTTCGCTCAGGATGGTCGGCATCTTCTAGATCGTATGATACGAGATGATAGAAGGGCCCTTCATCCGGCTGGCGAATGGTCTGAACGATCGACTTCCCTTCTGGGCGGTAGGTCATTCGCAATGCATCATGGTGAAGAACAAGATGGTCAAATACATGTTCGATGTGCTCTTGCACAAATCTCGACTTACTGAATATGACGAATGACTGATTCCAATGATGCGGGTTTGCGAACCGCTGCTCCCAGAACCACTGTTGTATAGGTGTGAATGGAACGATTCCAGTTATGATCTCGTTCTGAGTGCGCTTATCTGTAGATCTCATGCGGGCAGCTGCCTCACCCAACGTTGGGTATGAATGAAGTTCCTTTACTGGCAAGGTATATCCGTATTGATGCAATCGTCCCATGAGTTGAAGCGCTTTGATCGAATCGCCGCCGAGCTCCCAGAAGCTGTGGTGTAACCCGATTGGGTGCCTATTTAGCGTCTCTGCCCACAACTCGGCTAGTAGCTGCTCACGTTCGGTCGCAGGCGCAATATACGGTTGATTGCCAGAAGGCAGTGCGGTCATGTGAAGCAGTGCCTTGCGGTCAATCTTGCCATTGTGTGTTAGCGGCATGCTGTCAATCATCATGAAGTGTGCAGGCACCATGTAGCTAGGAAGCTGATTCAGCAGCTGAGTGCGGATGTCTGAGATCGCGAGTTCTTGATCCGAGACAATATAGGCAGATAGCGTCGAGTCGGAAATACCTCGCTGAACCGTGAGCACGGCAGCTTCTTGGATGCCTGTAAGGCGCTGCAGCTGAGATTCAATTTCACCTATTTCAATTCGATAACCACGAATTTTCACTTGGTCGTCTGTTCGACCAATGAATTCGATTTCCCCATTAGGCAGCCACCGGGCATAATCACCGGTCATGTACATACGCTTCCACCCATCTGATTCGAAGAAGGGATTCACAATGAAGCGCTGCTCTGATTGCTCCGGCAGATTGAGATATCCGCGAGCAAGTCCTATTCCGGCGATGCATAGCTGTCCTTGTGCCCCAATTGGCTGCAGCTGAAGATGCTCATTCACGATATATACGAAGCTGTTCGGATACGGTCTGCCAATGCTATAAGCGCCACCATGCTGTGCATTTCTCTTCAATGTGGTTGCGATGCTGTTCTCGGAAGGACCGTATTCAATTACAATTTCAATGTCGGATTGAAGCTGTTTGCTTCTCTCTATCACCGCATGACTGACCCGTTCGCCCGCTAAGGTAACAATGCGAAGTCTTGACATATCTTCTGTAGATAATCCTGTGAGTACAGACCCATATAAGCTTGGTGTGGAAATAATATGATAGACCTTCTCTTGTATAATCAAGTTGCGTATGGCAGAGAAGTCTTTCATCGCCTCCTCGACTGCCATCACAACAGTCGCTCCCGTAATCAGTGGTGACCAGCACGATGCCACAAATCCATCGAACGCGAAGGAAATCATCGGGAGTACAGTGTCTCCTACCCCCGTCTTGTATTCTTGATTCCGATAATGCAGAATGCTGCCAAACGATTGATGCTCGATCATAACCCCCTTCGGATTGCCGGTCGACCCAGAGGTATAGATGATATATGCAAGGCTGCTTGGAGCGGGATAAGCGACTTGATTGTCATCTATTGGATTGTCATTTAATAGCTGGCTTTCTTGCCTGCTTTCTTGCTTGTCGCTGTCTGCGGTGCATTTATCTAGATCCAACCATTCATATACTCTATCGATTTGGAAACGCCTTTCTAGGCCTCGATGCGTAACGGTGACCTTGACACTGCTGTCTGTAAGCATAAATGAGATTCGTTCATGAGGGAGTGCAGGCTCTAGCGGAATGTAGGCCGCCCCAGCTCTCCATATCCCGAGCATGCTGACAATAGTATCGATAGATCGCTCCATCAGGATGCCTACGACATCGTCCTGCCCGATACCTTTATTCCTTAGATGTGCACTCAATCGTTCGGCTCTGGTACTTAATTCTCGATAAGTGATGGATTGCTGGTCGCATCGAATGGCTATAGCTTCAGGAGTTCGTTCACACTGCTCATTAAAAGCTTGGACGACTAAGGGAGAGGGATTGGACTCTTGTGTTTTCGCTGCTTGAAAGGAAGTCATCAGCTCTGCACGCTGCTCAGGTGTACAAATTTCGATTGAGTCGATAGAGCGTTCAGGCTGTGCAAGCACTTCTTCGATTACATATACATACTGTTCAAGCTGTCGCTGAATTTCTTCTGAACTGAATTTAGCTATCTGATAGTCAAAGTGCAGGGACAATTCATTCGTCGCCGTGACTCGCTGTACCCGAAGCAGGAAGTCATTTTCCTCATAGCCACAATGGATATGCTCCCATTCATATTGAACGTGTTCATTGCTGTGTTCATTCGACGTATCCGTCTCTCGGTATTCAATGGATGCGTGAAAGAGAGGCGAGCTGTCGCCTGTCTTGGAACGAATATCCTGCACAAGCTGATTGAATGGGTATTTCTGATGCCTTGCCGCTGAGAATTGCTTTTTATTCACTTGTTTAATGAAGGAGATCCTGTCTTGTCCCCCTTCCATCTGGAGGCGGAGTGGTATCGTGCTGACGAACATACCTAACATGTTTTTCTCTGCTCTATTCGTTCGATTGCTTAATGTCGTGCCGACGACTTGATTTTGTTTCCCATTCCACTTGTATAAATAAATACCGAGTAGTGCGGTGAACAACGTAAATAGACTAACTTGATACTTCTCGCAGAATTGATATACGTGCTGCTGCATGGATGCAGACAACGGATAAGATATACGATTGGATTTACAGGTAGGATCATGCAGGAGGAGTGGCGAGATTGTATGTGCGCTGTCAGAGGGATGTGCTTCAAATTCCTGCAGCCAATATTGTCGGTCTTTCTCCCGGCGCTCAGATTGCTCGTATTCCAGCTCACTAGCGATGAACTGCAAGTAGGAAGGTCGAAGTGGCTCTGGCAAGCTTGCGCCTTGTACAAGACAACTGTAATAGGCAAGAATATCATCAATGATAAGCTGCTGGGAGATTCCATCGTGAATGAAATGGTGGAAACGCTGGTATAATACACAATCTGTAGCATTTATCCGCAATAGAATGAACTCAAATAGATCGGTATCCTTCCACGGCATTGGCATCTGAGCTCTCGCCTTTTCCCAGGATTGTACGTCAATACCGACAGCATCAATGACTGGAACCTCATAGCTTTGATACTTGCTGATGTATTGTCTTGGCTCCTGTCCGTCCCTCTCTACGATACGAAGACGCAGAACTTCATTTCGTCTTAAGAGCTCATTTACAGCTTGCTGCAGGAAAGGAATCTCCAGATTGCCTTGTTTCGACTTCAGCCGCAACGATACTGAAATAGTGCCTAAGCTTGTATTCGGCTGCATATTCTCCATGTACCAAATTCTAAGTTGAGGATGTGTAAGTGACCAATCATTCATCAGACTCGCCCTTCCCTGTCAAATTCATCTACTAGCACATTGAAACATGTCATTGGAAAGAGGGTCAATCAAATATTTTCTAAAAAGAATTGTTCATTTGATAATTTCTTGTAAATACTGAGATTGCAGTTATTTCATGCATCGCTGGTATATGTCCAAGCCCCCACAAAGGGGATTGCATAAGGTTATGATTACTGCTTTCACAAATTGTATAAATTTCGCAATATCGGTGAAACTATCCGCATCGTAGTGTAAAACTTTATGGAGAAATAAATCGATGAAATTACGTGCTTATGTACTATTCTTTCGACTATTGCTGTTAACTATATCCATTCCATTTTCAATGGTCACCCTCGTGCCAGATTTGGTTGAAGCAAAGCCTTTGAATACCGTCGAATCGAAACGAGATGACTACTCGATTATCATCTTCCCCCACCTTCACCGCCTTGTTGTGCAACAGCATAACAAGACAATCAAGTCTTATCATATCGCAGTTGGTGATCCCGCTACCCCAACTCCCGCAGGTGAATTCCGCATCGTATTTAAAGGAGAGAACTGGGGGCCATCGTTCGGACCTCGTTGGCTCGGCTTGAATGTGACATGGGGAAACTACGGTATCCATGGTACAAATAAGCCCTATTCCATCGGACGCCACGCTAGTCATGGTTGTATTCGTATGCGCAATAAAGATGTTATCGAATTGTATGAGATGATTCCGATCGGCACGAAAGTAACGATTATGGGGCATGCGCTGGGTGATTTGAGACATAATCCGCGGGATTTAGCGGAAGGTGATGTTGGCGGAGATGTACAATTAATTCAATCGAGGCTGCAAAGTGCAGGATATTACCAAGGAAGGTGTGACGGCAAGTTCAGAACAAGCACGACACAGGCTCTCAAGCGTTATCAACGAGATCACCAGTTAGAGCCAAATGGCGTTGTTTCCTTCCCTATTTATGTTCATCTGGGATTGGTAGAATGACCGTGAGTCTACTCACATTACATTAGCTGTCTGAGGATGCTTCAAGATACTGCTTATACACCCTATCGTCATCGTGGGACGATAGGGTTGCATACAGTTGATATTTACATGTCGCCGAATATCCGAATGCTTCTATTCCCACTTGATCGACTTCGGAAGTTGACCGACTGGAACTATATTCCACTTCTCTGTATAGGATCCCTTGGCCAATACTTTCAAGTAAGCACCTTTCGTTAACTTCTCGCTCGTTGTAAATACAACGGTCTTCTTCTTTCCTTCCGCATTGTAGCCCTTCAGTTCATACTTGAATCGGTGATTGTTCATGACAGGTACCGGCTGCTGGTCATCGACTTGTACATATACTTCTTCCTTCGAATAAAGCGGATTGAACCGATCCAAATCCTCTTGAACATCGTAAAGGTCCCCACAAATAGGATGATAATGACCACGACAAAACTAATGAATTTTTTCATGTTGCACTTCCCCTTTTTCGTTGATGACTTAATTGCTCTAGTGCCCTTGAACAGAAGCGAGCCTCTACATAGCAGCTCTTACAATTGTCCGATAGTAGCGAATCGATAATAAGGCGAACACGCAGTAAATGAAGGTGTACACGCCCATCGCGATAGCTGTTGGAACCGTGATATTAGAGATGAGCAATATGGATGCTGCTTTTACGGCAAATATAGAATGCAGGATTCCGATCGCCAGCGGAATGATGAACACGAACAACTGCTTGCGAATGATGCCGCCCATGATATCTTGTACATCAAATCCAAGCTGGCGCAGTGTTCGATACGATTGCTTCTCCTGTTCGGCTTCCGTCATTTGCTTGAAATACAGGATGCTGCCTGTAGAAATAAGGAAGACAAGTCCCAAGAAACCTGAAATAAAAATAAACAGCCCATAGGATTGCAGGTAGCCCTCTACTTGAGTATGGAAATCGGGCATATACACCCCTTCCGGGATATACTTCGCATACAGCTCCGATGCCTTGGCACGTTCCTGCTTGCTCGGGATTTGGAATGTATCGTAGCGGATCAATTTGTAGTGTGCAGGCATCAGCCTCTTTTTAATCTGGTTCATTGTCTGCTCCGATACGACAAGCTGATCTCCATATACATTGAAGTTCATCGCAAATTGAATGGCGAGTCCGGTTAATGAAATATTGGTTGGATCTTTGCCTTGGCCAAAGTTGACGTTCATTGGGAAATGATCGGAGTCATAATTCGTGTTCAGACTCAATTTGACTCGTGCATCGAACAGGACGCTCTTCCCTTGCCCGGGAATCGGGACCTCGATCCCTGAATGCCGAATCTGTTCCGCCGAGAAAATCAGCAGGCTAGAATTACTCTGTTCAATTTCAATGATTCCCTTCACACTCAGGGCTTCTATAGGTGCTGCGCTATAAGTGACCCCTTCTTTGTCTAATTCAGCACGGAATGCACGAGCATCTCTCTCGTTATTTTCAAAGATGAAATCATAAGGCATGTTCATTCGAGTATCGGATTCCGCTGAATAATAGAGCGAATAGGCTACAGCAACCATCGTTAACGTCATTGCTGACAATACCGTAATTAAAGTAAGTGAGTTCGCATTCGCTTTCATCCGATGCATGAGCGGCGCTACTGACAGACTGTTCTTCAGACCAAGATGACCATTGCGCTGCTGCCGTATCACATAGAATAACCAGCCAATTGTGACGCGGAACAAGAGATATGTCCCCGAAATCGTCGATGCGAGTACAGTAAGCATGTTCAGCAGCAGATTGCCACTTATCATATAACCTGACAAATAATAGCCGTAGGCGGTTAACGCGATACCCAATAACGCCAAGGCAGCGGATGAGAAGACATTCATTTTCTTAGGATGCTCTCCCTGCTTGTCCGCTTGAAACAAGTCAAGCAGCGTACTGGTATAGACGGTACTTATCATCTGTACGGAAGTAATCAACGTAATCATTGTGAATACGATAACGGTTTGGATGATTGCATTGCTTGTGAATGCGATCGATATAAGACCTTCATATCCAATGAGCTTCATAAGAACGATCAAGAAGAGACGCGAGACGAGTGCGCCGCTGCATATACCAAGCACCAGAGCGCTGACACTAAGCAGAATATTCTCAATAACGAGAAGACCGGATATTCCTTTCCTTGTTAATCCGATTAGCTGGTAGATGCCAATTTCCTTGCTGCGTCTTTTCAAGAATATATGATTCGCGTATACGGTGAACATCACCACGATGAAAATAAGCAGGATTGCAGCAACCTTAAAGGCCGTATTGAAATTGACGTCTGAACTCGTTACCTCCACAATAGAGGGATCATGCTGCAAAATAGAAAATACGTAGTACAATCCCGTGCTAAATATGAGCGCAAAAAAGTAGAGAAAATAATGCTTCACATTTTTGCGCATGCTTCGAATAACGAGATCAAATAGCGTCAACGTTATCACCTCCGAGAACAGCCTGTACGTTCAGAATTTCCTTGAAGAGGGCCTGTCTCGTCTTATTCCCGCGATATAATTCCGAGTATATGGTGCCGTCTTTCAAAAATACGACGCGGCTGCAATAGCTGGATGCCACCGGATCATGCGTAACCATCATAATGGTAACGCCCCGCTTCTGATTAAGCTGCTCCATCGTCTCCAGCAGTGAAGCAGCGGATTTCGAATCCAGCGCGCCCGTTGGCTCGTCTGCAAATACCATGGAAGGCTGATGGATAAGTGCACGGCCAGCAGCGGTTCTCTGCTTCTGACCCCCAGAGATTTCATGCGGATATTTATGTGCGAGCTCGCGAATGCCGAGAATGCTGGAGATTGCGTCAAATTCTTGTTCTGCGGTACGCTTGTTCATCTTGCCTAGTGAGACGGGAAGCAGGATATTTTCCTTGACCGTCAATGTATCGAGCAAATTATAATCTTGGAAAATGAACCCCAGCTTATCACGTCGAAAGTGAGAGAGTTGTGCATTTTTCATTTTGGAGATATCCGTATCCTCTATCAGGATTGAACCTCCCGTGGCACGATCAATTGTGGCCAGCACGTTCAATAGAGTTGTTTTCCCAGACCCGGAAGGCCCCATAATACCAACGAATTCCCCTTCCAGTACACGCAGATTTACCCCTTTTAATACTTGCTGGACATTGCCTCTTGTCCCATATGATTTGTGTACATGCTCTGCGAATAAGACCGTTTTCTTCATGTAGGTGTGTTCATAATCGAAGTTCCTTCCCCCCGTTTTGCTATAACTTTATTCTAGGGATTGCCGTTGGCATGGTCGCGCGATTCAGGTGACATTTGAGCCGGTTAAGTTGACATTGTTGTCACCTTCGTGTAACGGGATTGGTATGTTGACTTCCCCCGGAGAGAATAAGTGACACACATAGTACTAGATAGAGAAGCTCCGTAAGCAATATCCCTCCCGTTACATCCAATAGCACATGCTGCTTAACGAATAACGTAGATGTGATAATGAACCAGCAGAAGATGACGATGAAGCTCTTGAGCTGTCTTGAGATTTGCCGGCACTGCATGACGGCCTTGATGATGATATAGCTGGACAGCACGTGAATGCTGGGAAAACAGTTATAGGGCTGGTCTGTTGCATAAATGAACTGAACCATGGAGCTGATAAGCCCATTGCTGTTTACATCTGGTCTGGGAACGGTCGTTTGAAATAAGTAATAGACAGATAACAGAGAATCAAACCTGCACATAAGATGATCAATGTTTTTACTCCACTTCGCTGTCATATAGGCTGCCCTCCCTTTTGCGGCATACATAGATGAAGGCCGGCGGCATATTGAGCGGAACGAAGTGGAGCGCTTCAACGTCGAAATACAGGCTTAGCTTTATTCTCATTTGCTTGGAATATTGAAAGGCTACGAACAAGCCCCTAGGCTTCAGTGATTGCAGAACTTCGTCAATAATGGAATCGCGCATCTCCTGCGGAAAATTGAAAAACGGCAGTCCGCTAATGATACAATCCAATTGACCAATCCCAGCTGAACGCATCGATTCCAGCAGTTGATTGGCGTCTGGATAGCATGAACAATCCGGATATTGTCGTACGAGTTGATCGCGCATGAACGGATCGCATTCGAACAGCAGCGTTTTCGTTCCTGGAACTGCCGCCTGTTTCATATATTTCGTGATAGCGCCTGTACCTGATCCTAATTCCGCCACGTAACGTACGGTACTCCAATCAATCTGACTGACCATCCTCCTGGCCAGAAAAGACGAGCTGGGCGTGATGCTGCCAATTTGCTTCGGGTAGCGTGTGAATTTATATAGAAAATGAAGTCTTTTTTGAATCGAGTGCATAATTGTGAGAAGCTCCTCCCGTTTGGTATAGCCTAATTGTAAGGCTGACATCTAGTTTGATCGCTCGTTTCAGATGACAAACGGGAGAATTTACGTGACAATGTTGTCACGTGCGGATGGATTCAAAGGAGTTTTTAGCGGAAAATGTCATTTGCATCGTCGTTCCGTGCTTCGAATCAGAGAACGCTTCAAGTACAATTCCTATTTTGCCTGCAACGATCTTCGCCAAGTATAAGCCCAGCCCGGTTGCTGCGTTCTGGATTCTTCCGGCGCCTCCGGTGAAGCCTTTATCGAAGATACGCGGTAAATCATGCGCCGGTATGCCCGGCCCTTCGTCCTTAACAACCAACACCACATTTCCGGACGGAGCAATGCTGGTTACCAGTTGAATCGTGCTGCCCATAGGGCTATATTTCACGGCATTGGTCAATAGTTGTCGGATGATGAAGCGGCACCACTTACTGTCAGTCACGACAGGAGTATCTTCTCCATCAATCTCAACCGCTATGTTCTTCTCCACACACCAGGAGGCAAGTTCACGGACTTCCTGAGCTGCCAAGCGAAGAAGTGGCTGTGGTTCTAATACGTAATCCGACTCAAGTGATGGCAGGCGAGAAATATACAATTGACGGTCAACGAGCAAGTGTATCCGCAGCCATCCTGCTTCGATCTTCCGAACTTCCGGATGATGGCGATTGGCATCGATTGTTAGCTTCATTGCCGTAAGTGGCGCCTTCACCTCATGCACCCAAGATGACATATAATCTTGTTCCATGACATGTGCATCGGTAATCGCGGACAGTTGGCGCTTGGAGTATTGGTTGGCCTCGCGCAGTACAGCGAATGCCGCCATATCTCTATAAGAGAGAGGCTCTGATAATGATTCGAACCAATCACTGTCCATATCTTCCGTGAGTTCGGCCAGTATTGAGACAAATCGCATTTCCTTCTTATAGCGCCAAACAAAAAAGATAATGAATCCAATCAGCAGCAGCACATTCAGATACAAGATGGATTCGAACGGCACAGCAAACCCATTGTCAAGCCATATGAGCAAGTCGGTGAAGAACAGTGCTGCTAGAAAAAATGCAATCCAGCTCTTCATCTCGATTACATAACGGATGAACATCAGTATCACCCCTATCCTATAAGGTAACTGCCATATATTCTAATCCTTTTTTCGTGACAATTGCCTCTCCTAATTGAATATCAGCGAGCTTTTGCCGTAAGCGTGTCACATTAGCCGTGAGTGTATTATCGTTGACAAAGCGATCGTCGTCCCACAGCTTCCGTATCAGATCTTGCCGTGTAATGATTTCATCCTTCGATTTGACAAGAGCGGTCAGAATGAAGAACTCATTCTTGGTCAGTTCAAGTTCTTGTCCATCCTTACGAAGCACACCACGCTTCATATCTATGATGGCTTCATTCCATTCGATGATATCGACGGTCTCTCCCCCGTACGCATAGGTACGCCTTAAGATCGCTTGAACCTTAGCGAGCAGCACATCGATGTGGAACGGCTTCTGTATATAATCGTCAGCGCCCAGATTCATGGCCATTACCATATCCATCGGATGGTCTCGGGAGGAGAGGAACAGAATCGGCACCTTCGAGATGGCACGAATCTCACGGCACCAATGAAATCCATCATAGGCGGGAAGCTGAATATCTATGATCACAAGATGGGGCTGCGACTTCATAAATGCCCCCATCACATGCTGAAAATCTTCAGGCCCTTCTACTTGAAAGGACCACTGCTCGAGCGTTGTCTTCAATGATTGAAAAATAGCGGTATCATCTTCGATAATGAGTATGTTCATTTCCACTCCTATCCCCTATTATTAACAGAAGCGAAGTCTCTCATTAGAAACTGGGACTGTATTGACACGTAGAATAACATTTTCGTGAGGTATATATAACCACATCAAATAATAAAAACCGCTCGTTATCGCGAGCGGTTTTTAAGTAAAGTATTTTGTTAAATAACTTACAAGACAACTCTCCAATTATAACTGTACTCGGCTGTAATGGTTCCCCGCTTCATAATATAATCCACGATTAATTCTGCCATATCTGTCGGCAGATCAAGAACAATTGGCTTATTGGCGAACATGACGTAATTCCCCCCGCCCCCGGCTCGATAATTGTTCATAGCCACATCATATTCAGCGTTCATCTCAATTGGAGCGCCACCAATGGTTAGCGTAGTAACGCGCTGTCCAATCGGTCGAGAGACTTGAATCTCATACTCAATTCCTGACCACATATCATAATTATAATGCTGGGGCTTCGGATATAAGAATGCTTCACTAACCTGTATGTGATTCCCTTGTTCCGATAATACAAAATAAGAGGCAGATTGCTCCAAGGCGTCCTTAATATCTTGACCCGAGACGCGAATGACTCTTAGCGTATTCGGATACATATAATTGGCCAGCACCTGTCGCATCGTAATCTCTCCATAGAATCCTGGCGCATTATCATCGAAGAGAGCGGTATTCGATATTTCGGCACATCCGTATTCCATTTGTACCCGATTAATGAATGCGATGAATGGATGATCTGCAAGCCGGGCCTGCGACGGATCATCGATCAGCATATTGCCTTCCAGTGTACCAATTGGTTGATCCAGCCAGTGTTGAACTTTCTGCTCGATGTGGTGGATCGCTTCCAAGATACGTTCGTCAGGGACTGTTCCTTCTACAGGAATGAACTGAGATTGACATTGTTCTATTGTCCATTTCCCCTCAAGCTTTATCATAGTGATCTCCATGAATCCGATTCCTTGCCCATGTGAGCTTGGTTGCGCGATCCTTACTCCGTTCACCTGCTCATCTACAATCATTCGGTGTTGATGACCGGTTAACAAGATGTCGATTCCGGGTACGTCCATACAAATTCGGTAGCCTTGATTTTCCCCTGTATCTGCCTCGGTCAGTTCTCCAGTACGCAAGTCACGCTCGAATCCACCATGATAGGATACGACAACGAGATCAACCTGCTCTTCATTTCGAAGAATGTCCACCCAGCGCTTCGCCGCATCAACCGCGTCCTCGAAGCAAATTCCTGCAATATGCTGCTGAAGTTCCCAGTTGGGTATATACGGGGTTGTTAGGCCCAGTATGCCAATCTTAAGTCCATTCGCATACTCCTTCACAATATAGGGCTTGCCAAAATAAGGCTCTCCGTCTTCTTCTCGAAGCAGATTTGCGCTGAGCCATGGGAACTGAGACTCCTTAATCGCCTGCTTCAAATAGGGAAGCCCATAGTTAAATTCATGGTTCCCAATGACGGCAGCATCTGCCTTGATCTGGTTCATGCAGGCGACCATTGGATTAGGCAGTTCTGGTTGTATGCGGGCATGATAATAGGTTAGCGGTGTGCCTTGAAGCAGATCGCCATTGTCGATCAGTACAGATTCCTTATACTGATGGCGCAGGGTGTCAATAGCGGTCGCCATTCTGGCTAACCCTGCTTCAATATGCTGCTGATCCGCATACCGATAAGGCATAACGGTTCCGTGAATGTCACTTGTATGTATAATGGCTACTGTGCAAGAATCACTGTTTTCGTGAAGAGGTGCTGCTGTTTCATTGCTCATATGGATTCTCCTCATCTGCGTTGGAAGCATCTACCCTATCTTGGCTGGTGTCTTTCAAAATAAAGGAATGAGAAGCCCTGGCACCCGTGCCGGGACTTCTCTATACGATCTAGCTATGTCAGACAATTCATGACATTTATAACTTAAGGTGCAATTGTAATTGGATTAGTCTGATATACATTGCTGCTATCCTTACGGAGACGTATGTTGGCTGCCCCGCTCTTGCCTGATTGTGTCCGCACCTGGATTGTCTTCACGGCAGTACCGGTGCTATCCGCTGTAAGTGTGAAGCTGTTATAGCCATATCCGGTAGGCCAACTACCATTATCTTGCTGCACTTGACCGACTTGCTGCCCGCCCGTTAAGTATACGCCGATTTGAAGCGTAATGCTGCTGTTCGGCGTTAAACCGCCTGCTGTAATCGTTACATTGAAAGGTGTGGCTGCAGTTACCGTTGCAGGATGTGTCATCGCAGGATTGCCTGATGGGTTCTGTCCCCCACTCGGAGCGCCATATGAACCTTTCTTGAATGTGGAAGAATCCCACCATTTGTAGCCAGCTGCAGGGGCTGCCCACGGCTCAGGCTGCGGCTCTGTACTGAGCTGCGGCGTCTCGAACGGCAGCAATGCAGTTGGTGTGTCAAGCTGCAGTCCTGGTACCTGTGCGAAGTTCGTGTATGACTCCTGCTCGGCAAGCCAGTCAATAAGGTTCATAAGCAGTACAGCATCATCCTGCTCTTTGTAACCATCATATGTTTTTTTCGTCTGTCCATTCTCTTCGCGCAAATATTTCGGTGTTGCATCCTCTACTGGGGAGGAATCACCAATGACAGCGGCTTTCCCTAAGCCGACCTTCGAGATGGATACATAAGCCCCTTCTGCGACGCCGCCTCCGTTATATACGCCTTGATCTACTGCATTTGGCCATTTCTGGCTGCTGCTTACCGCAGGCAAGTACACGATGCCTTTCGCAATTTGCGGATTAGTAACCGCAATTGTTGATCCTGCGTGCATGGCAACACTGCTTACTTGATTCGTAATGCCGAATGCTTGCTGTGGATTGACAATCACATTCGCATTAATATCACCGAGTGCATTGTAACGAATACGAACACCGAAGTTGTCGGACAGCCAATCGGAGCTTGCAACATCCTGCATAGCAGCTGAGTTGGCCTCCTCTGTGCTCATCCCTTGTGCGGGGTTGCTCCATGCTCCACGGCGGTAGCCGTTAAATGCTTCAGAAGCGTCCCAGCGGTTCTTATTGCGATCCGCATTGTAATGGTCTGCGATGAAGAAGATGCTGCCCCCACTGTTGACATACTGCAGCATTGCCGCTTGCTCTGATGTCTTATATGGAATGTTGGCCTCGCCAATAACAAACACTTGATAATCTTTCAGATCATCATACGTGATCGGCGCAGACTTGCGCAATTCCTTAACCTCATAGCCTTTGTCTGCAATGCCGTTAGCAAAATCTGAGAAGCCGCCATCAATTACCCAGTCTGCTGCACCAGCCGTTTGGCCGTGAGTATTATCGAACAATACTTTCTTGCCGTTCGGTGTACCCTTTGCCGTGATATACGGCGCCGGATCGGCTGGCCCCTCCGCATAAGCGTTAGACCCTGCTCCCAAGGATAACGTGGGCAGTGCGATTAATGCAGCAAGTACGACTTTGAACCATTTGCGTTTCAACACAGTTAGCATATTCATTCTTCTTCGCCTCCTCATTTTGTGATGCGGGGGATTGAACCTCTCCGTTCAACATTATTATAGGGCTCGTATGTTAAGGGAAACTTATGTTCATGCGAAGATTATGTTAATCGATCAATATTTATGAATTATATAGAAAATATTACATCGGTTTAAATAAGGAATCTAAAGCGGCGAAAAGCACCTGCTACTACTGGAATAGGCCGATATGTTCTTCGAGAAAGGCATCGAGCGTTCTCGGTGCTTGGCCGAGCAACCGAGCAACTGTATCTGTAGGATGCTCAGGAATGGCTGCGGACATGGCTTGAATGTCTACAACGTGATTCGCAAGCCATAGCGGCATATGATCTTGTTCCATTAAAGAACGGCGCTGTGTGTTCGAATCCATGTTGATATACGTAATAGGACGACCGAGCATTGCTGTGAATTTGGCCGCAATCTGTTCATAATTGAACACTTCTGAACCTGTGAGTGTATAGATGTGTCCTGCTTTCTTGTGATTCGTCAGCACTTCTTCGGCGACCTCCGCAATATCTCGGCAATCAATGTAGTTACATGCTGAGTTCCCCATTGAGCCGTAGAAGGCATTGTGCTTGCGAATCGGCCCTGTAAATCGAAGTAAGTTCTGCATAAAAGCATAGGGACGCAGTACGGTATGCAAAATACCTGAATGGTTGAGCAAGGTTTCAATTTCCAGATGCCATCTGGCAATCTCCACTGGAGCAAGAGCGTTATACAGCGGGCTAGAAATCTTTACAATATGCTCAATACCAGCTTCGATAGCCGTTCGGATGACAGAGCTCTCTAATTCCACTTGTCTCGGACTATTTGACATAGACAGAAAAAGTTGGCTCGCCCCTTGGAATGCAGAGCGCAATGTTGCTGCGTCGGATGCATCTGCCTGTGCAATCTCCACATGCTTATAGTCGCCCGCGCCCAATTGAATCCGGAGTTTGTCAGGCTCTCTACTGATTGCCCTCACGGGTACATTTGCTTGAATCAGTCTGATTAGCAGCTCTCTGCCAATTGTTCCTGTTGCCCCGATTACTACGATCATCTCTTACACGCTCCTGTTCGATATATGTTTGCGTACTGACCTATACCAGTGGCATGCTGTAGTTGTGCTTGCTATCGTGACAGACAGAGGAAAATCTACCCAAATTCGATCTATCCATGCAAGCTCTTGTGAAAATGCGTATCTCGACAACTCCGTAACTACACAAGCTGTCAGCAAACCTATTGCTAATCCTAAAATGGCGAAAATCGTTCCAATGACAAGTAGAGGCGACCTGTTCAACCATTGTGCATATAATCCCCAATCATGTAACCAACGACCAATGATCCAAGCAGTTACGGCAGAAGTTCCCCCTATCGAAGTAAAGGCAGCAATGAACAGGATCGGGTCTCCGATCACCACTCCTCCAATCCCCGCCATCAATGCTGGCGCAGCATAAGCTATGATGATGTCGCGCCAGAGAACAGAAGGCTTATTCATCGCGTTACATCCATTCTTGGTCTTCCTTGCATCATCTGATCTGTTCAATGTTAGTCCTCACCCTTTCTGTTACAAAAGTTGCTCACTCCTACACCCATATAGTTAGGCTCCTAACTATATGGGTGTAAAGGAAGGCTAGTCAAGACTAGCCCCATTCACGCTCCCCCACTGTGCCTGTTTAGACGATAGATTCCGCGGTAAGTGCTGAAATTCCTTCGGTAACCCTTCCGAGTAGGTCGAGAAACACGGTGCGCTCTTCAGCAGTAAGCAGTCCTACCATGGCTTCCAGCCTTGCAAAATGTTCCGGTGCCATCTCACGGAGCTTATTAGCTCCTTGATCTGTGAGAACAACTGACTTTTGCCTACCGTCTGATGCACTAGCACGCCGAGTGACGAGACCATCGCGTTCCAAGGTATCGATTAAGCCCGTGACAGTCGCACGAGTCACACCGAGATTATTGGCTAATTGCGATGGCAGCTCCTCTCCCCCATTGTCCTCCAAATCGGCTAACAAGCGATAGCGACCTGTTGATAGTCCGAATCTGGAGAAATGAACTTCTGCCGCATGTCCTAGCTTCGCACCAGCCTCCATTAACCGAGCAGCAACAAGTATGGCTTGTGCGTCAACGTCGAGGTTGTAGCGATCAATCTGCCGTTTGGATTGAATGAGTGTAGGTGCGGTTTCATTGGTATTAGAAAATAATGGTTGATTGGTCATGTATATAGTATGGCTCCTAACTATATTGTTGTCAACTCTTTATTATTATAGAGACGATTCGCCTACGTGTAGATGCTTCTGGAATGAGGGATCGACTCTTAGCCTAGAATTATATTGGAGCACAGCTGTTTGTGACTGTAGAAAATGGAATTGATTCTATTGAAATTGGGCTATAGCCGTGAGCAATATGGGGATTCGCGGATAGACTGATGCTGAGATAACTGATATTTACGAGGAGGCACTTATGGATCCCAATTACTATCATCAAGTGAGCTGGAATTGTGTAAACAATTATGTAGGTATTCGTACGAAAGACAATATGAATCATGATGGATTTATCGCCCATGTCGATCAAGATGGGTTAACACTTGCCATTCCAAGTGATCAAATGATGACGCAAATGAGCGGCATGCCTGTACAACCTTCCGTTTACAGACAATTTGGGTTTCAGCCTGGTTTTTTCCCTAGGCGCCGCTTTTTCCCCCGCCGAATCCCATTTGGGTTCATTGATGACTTATTTTTACTCCCATTCTTCCTGTAGTCCTGATGAGAAAGAAATCAAGCCCCTGTGTGAATTTCTAACATGATATGGAACACAGGGGGCTCCCCTAACTCGCTTTCATTTAGCAAACTTCTACTTGCGGTATCTTATAATGATAAGGAAAGCTGCGCATATCCAATAGAAAAGTGCACTTAGAACAATTAATGTTAGTTGCCCTTCCTTAATAAAGGGCGATATGAGGACAAACATGATACAAGAAAACAATATCAGACCCCATCCTACCCATTTAATTGCGAATAAGGTTACGTTAGTATTCCGAAGCGCATGCAAATTCCAAAGAACAGCTACCGTTTCCATAAGAAGAATTCCAATCGCGGCGCCTCTGTACCCAAACCCTGGAATTGCAACAATAACGTATTGGAGCAAGACGGATAGACCGATTCCCAGTGCAAGTCCCGTTAATGGAGTCCGTTTGCGCTCTTGGGCCCACAGGATACTCGTGGTAAGTTCACGCAACCCAACAACAAGAGGGATTGCAGAGAGGTATCGAATAGGCTCAGCTGCAGCTTCCACGCCAAATAGGAGTATTGCCGCTTCCTTCGCATACAGAAAAATAAAAAGTCCGCTAATGATTCCCCATGTCCATACAAATCGGAGAATTCGTTCGATATCTCGCCCGCTCTCCATGCCTGCTTCGTGCTTCGCTGCTATCTTCATCGTTACCGTATAAGAGACAGAGGCCGTTATCATCGTAGGCATATAGACGATGACAGCAGCCATTCCTGTAATAATGCCATACATCGCGATTGAATCTGATATGGAATACCCTGCAGCCTGCAATCTGTTTGGAATAAGGATGGAGTCAATGAAGTCTGAAAGTGGTACAAGCATTCGCGTGCAACCGATAACGAAGGAGGATCTTAGAAAAAGGCCTAACCCTTCTTTGCTTAATGGGGAAAATGTGATCATTATCGCCGCACGCCGTGTGGAAGATGCATATATCGTCAAAAACAAAAATGCAGCAATAGCTGCAATCGTCGTGCCATACAACCCGTAGCCTATGGCTCGACCTACACCTTGAGCAGCGTACAGGCTTACGAAAGTAATCAGTACCGTAATCCGCACTGCTTGCTCCGTTAATTCGGACAAGGAAATCGCATCGTAGCTGCGGATTCCCTGCATATAACCGCGTGCTAATTGGAGAAGTGGTACAGCGATTAATGCCGGAGCTAGGGCTCGCAGCGCCCATGCAAGTTCAACATCTCCAATTAGCACAGCAATGTTGTTCGCATAGTATTGTGTCCAAAATGCGAGTCCCATCCCAATTAATGCAGTATAAATGGATAAAAGCTGGAATACCCTCCAACCTCGATCAGACTGCTTCGCTGTGAATAAGGCGAGCGTAGTAGGCAACCCTCCGGAAATGACCATCAAGGCCATGCCAAAGAAGGAATAGGCAATCTGGTATAACCCAATGCCTTCTGCACCGAGCATTCTTGTTATGGCTACTCTGCCTGCAAGGCCTATTCCTTTACCAATGACGAGAACTGCACTTCGAAGTGCAGCTTGCTTTACGAGTGATGACAACAACATTCGTTCACCTTCCGCCCACTCCTTCTTGTCCTCATCATTGTATGATCGGAGTGGACGAGGTATGTGCCGAAGTGCTGACCAGTTCTGCCAAGCTAATCACGGATATGGATGAGCCAGTACATCGTATATTTATCCCAGCCTAGATCAAAAGGCACTCTGTAACGATCGGCAGTGTGTGAATTCACGAGTGGGTAACCTTGAGCATCAAAGCCAACTACAATCGAAAAATGATCGATATCGCCATTAAGCTCGTACCCAATCAGGTCTCCCGCCTTAAGACCAGCCCAAGCGCCGTTTGGATGCTGATTGCTGGCCTGGACAATTCCAGTGTAGCTTCCTTTTTTGATGACTTTGCCGTACCCGCTGTATAGGAGAAAGTTTTTGAAAGCATCGGTCTGTACCCATGCTTTACTGCCTCCTGAGCGATAGTGATGCCATCCACCTTTCATGCGCAACCCGCCGCCTTCTTGATCGCCAATACATTGGGAAGCAAAATTCGTACAGTCCCCTCCTTGGCCTGTATAATCCCGATATCTGGGGTTGTAGCGATGATTGTTACCAGCCCCCCAAGCTATTCCTGCGTATTTATTCGCATAATCAATTGCCTTATCACGATTGTAGCGAGTTGAAGTTGAATGTAGGCCCGATGCTTGGTTTGTATTGGCATTAACCTGATTAGACGCTGAATTGCGCGGTAACTCAGTTAACTTCGGGATTAGATCAGGATTCTCTTCCAGTGGATCTAAGTACCATTCTCGTAGTACCTTCCACGATCCATTCTTCCTTATTAGGGTAAGCGCATGCCGCGTACCTATCCCGAAGAGCTCTACTTGACTTGACGGTTGATTGTAAGTATATCCGAGACGTAATGAATCTACAGCAGAGACAAATACCTGATCATTACGTTTATGCGCCCGAATTACTCTTGGACTGCTAGCAGTATCCGCCAATTGTAGTTGCCTGTGCTTCATCCACGTTTGTACATATTGTGCACGCATCTGTTCATGCTTCATCGCCCTCATGCTTGATGCGCGTTCAGGCATATAAAAATCGCGGAGCAGCCCATCTTCCTGACGAAGTAGATATTTGGCGCGATTCGCAAATAATTGCTGAATAAATGTTGTAAGCTCATTATCTATTGTTTGCTTATCTGCGGAGAATGCGTATTGCGGTATGGAGGATACAGCAACACAAGCGATAACGAATATAGGGATAACTAACCATCTATACATGTTAACGACAAACTCCCCCCTCTTTTTCCTTTTGTCACTTTGAGCACATAAACATAGCACCCTGCTCATGAAATACATAAATACAGTGCCCTTTTACTATGCCCTGCATCGAATAACTGATTCTGCTAAAAAATAATAAGCATGGTTTGTACGTTTTCGATGAACAATGATAAGCAAGGATATCATTGAAGCAAGCAAGAAAGCAGGTGCTGATGTGAAAGATGTAAATAAACGCTTGTCATGCCGGATTGCCCTTAGCCTTATAGTGGCATTCCTTAGCTTGCCGTTATTCCCTGTTGACGTACAATCCTTATCCGATCGGCAGCACGGAGAAAAAACGGCAATGATCATTATTGATGATTTCGGGAATAACGCCAAGGGTACTACAGAGATTATGGAGCTGCCCTATAAAGTAACTGTCGCTGTTATGCCCTTCATGCCAAGTACAGAAAGAGACGCGAAGCGTGCGCATGCTGCTGGTCATGATGTTATCGTTCATATGCCGATGGAAGCATTGTCAGGCAAGAAACATTGGCTTGGGCCTGGAGCAATAACAACGGATCTGAGTGATGCAGAAATTCAGAAACGGGTACATGCAGCTATCGATAATGTCCCCCACGCCATAGGCATGAACAATCATATGGGTTCTAAGGCTACAGTTGATGAGCGTGTTATGCGAAATGTGTTGAAAGTGTGCAAAGAACGTGGGCTTTTCTTCGTGGACAGCCATACTAATTTTCGCAGTATTGTTGGCAAGATCGCAAGCGAGGTGCAGGTTCCCAGCCTAGAGAATCACATCTTCCTGGATGATGTACATACGAAGGCGGCTGTTCATAAGCAGTTCATGCTAATGCGCGAGCATTTCCGCCGTCATGATGTATGTATCGCAATTGGGCATGTCGGTGCTGGTGGGAGAATTACAGCAGAGGTTCTTAAAGATCAGATGGTCAAAATGAACCAAGAAAATATCCAGTTCAAAAAAGTAGCCTCTGTATTAAAGAGTAATGCACCGCGGAAATAACAAGTGTGTTAACCCAAGAATAGGGCGATTTCCAACATGCAGAATAGACGAAGAGGATGTCCGAATGGACATCCTCCTCCTCTTTATCTCGTAAACTTAACCAATAATGCTGCGAATGAACATTTCCAACGCTGTCTTATCAGTAATGTTCTGATTGCAGGTATGGCTGTTCACGCACATATAATTACCAATGGCCTTGTAATAATCAGGCGTAGCATTCGCTGGTTTGGTTTTCGTTTCTGCTGTAAATAAGGCCACTTCTTCCTGTCGATTGCATAGGAAGCACGTACCCTTCTTCTTTGCTTGGGTGAATTTCCCCTCAATACCGACAAGTCGTCCGTCTAACTGATAGATCAGATACATGCGATTCGTTCCAATGTCCGTCCATCCAAGATACGTCGTATGCCGGAGATCCAGTCCCTCCATATTCGGAAGCTTCAGCTTCTTACTCTTCGGATAGAGCTTCTTCAGCTGCTTGTCAGTTACCTGTTCGAACTCAATCAGGTAAGGTTCAAGAGAAAGCAGAAATTGAGAGAATTCTTCCGTTTTGTCGAGTGTCGTAATCCGCTCAAGCAGACGAAGCTGCTGCTCTTCTGCACTCTGGAACGCCTCTGTAATCTTGGTGAACGCGCTGTATCGTACTGTATCAACAATCTTGTGATCCGCTACTGTCTGACAAGTATGTTGAAGCAAAGTCGCTTGCTTTTTAATCAAATTATATTGGTGGTTTCTAATAAATGGTGTTGTCATGCTTTACAGCTCCTTATTTTGAATAGTTAAAGAAATAAGGTGCAAAGCCCATTATTAGAAACGATATAAGCGATCTTGGGCGACAATCATTCCTTCGTATTGTCCAGCCCCATGCAAAGTATCGCCCCTAAATCAGGCTTTGCATGAGTCGTTGCTGATTCTGGCAAAGTTTTTTGCCATCCCTTGCCACCTCCCCTGTTACTTAATAGTATAAAGAAAACCGATAGTTGTTGCAACTCATCTCTTTCCGTCGAACAAAAAACAGGTAGCGCTACAGCATGGGCTCCCCATATCTCACAAGTACATGCCACAGCAATTTCAACTCCTGAAGTACTTCCTTATCGCTGCCACGATCCATCCATTTAGTCGGGTCGCTCCTTAATTCCATGACTGCATCGCCTATCACGCTGGCATCTACCCTGCCCTCACGAGCAATGCGCATTGCTAATGATGGCATTGCCGATCCTCTAAAGTCACTAGGCACCTCATGTGCCAACAACGAGAATCCCCTATGCCAGTAAAGCGCAATTGCATACTTACGGCATATTTCCTCCAGTGTCCTGCCGATGTGGGTATGTATGTAGGAGGGATCAGCGACTAGTATATCAACGTCATCCTGTAGTGAAAGGTCGCCATGAATCTGCGCTTCAATATATTCATCCAGATTGCGACTCGGTTCTCTGCAGCAAGGATTGGGAAATGAACATGCCAGCCTGCATCGTAATTGATTAATTAGTTTGCTTGGACTAAGATTTTTGTCCCCAATGGCACAGTTATTGTGATATGCATCTGTTAAGAGAGCCGCCAATATATCATCAAGCTCGTCATAGGTTCCCATTTCCAACGGATCTAGATGGGAATCCATATATGTGAAGGTACACCGCGTTGATACTTTGGGTGACAAGAGGAAATAACACGAGCCAAATCGAGGAGCGGGCCCGTCAGAATGAAGCATAAGGTTAAGCGCCCCATATTTGGGACGCTCGCTATTGCTCGTGCCTTCGCACTGATAGGCGCCGCCAAACAACTTTTTCTCCCAAAGATCGCGTTCACCTCCAGGATAAGCAGATACACTTCCATTGGATAGAAGCGTTTCAAATTGGCTTTTGTACAATCCTTGTACCAAAAGAGCTTCAGCAACACTTTTCATGTTCAGGTCAGGTCTGTCCGGGTGGAAGTGTAGGGCAACTCTAGCATATGACTTTATCATTCGTACAGCTTGGTCATATTCGGATTGTGAAATGGCGGCACCTTGTAATATGCTCGCTATCGTATGCTGTGCGTTCATTTTTCGGCCTCTCGCATAGGTAGCCACAAAATGCAGCGCGGCTCGCTGCGAATTCGATAATTCTGCAGCCATTCGCTCCCCTCCTTATTAAGTTCCATATCATCATCTCACAATACTAATTAATCCTATTACCTGGCACATGATATGCATCAAGTAAAGTCCTAAATTCGCTGCAACTTCAACCTGTGGATAAAATCCTTTTGTTTAATCCAAATTATCATTAACTACGTTAAGGGGAAATTAGACCATATGAAACTAAAAATGCTGATATTATTCGTATGGAGTATGTTAGATCCGTTATATTTTTCGTTAACCCGACTGACCTTTCCTGAGCAATCACGTTCGAATATCTTCAGGGTAAGATTACTCCGGTATCGAGGCAAGACAATCATACTGTCTGATGGGACACGCATCGAACATAGCGATCTATTGGTAAAAATACATCTTCATAATGTTCGTTTACTTACGGAAATTTTTTATATGGAGAATGGTGTAAAGAAGGGGCGAATTATTTATCGCACGGTAGAGCAGTCCTTGCCTGGGGTGTGTCGGCACATTCAAGCCCATCCAAAATTCCGTGAAATTAAGGCCATTATCGGTATTACGATGCTGCATCGAGGATGCACGCATTTGGGATTCGATATCGTACAGATCCATAATCCGTTATATCGTGCTTTTAAATGGATCGGCCAAATGCCTATTCATTTTTTGTCCGTATCCAATCCGCTTAAGACCTGTACAAAGCAAAATCCTAGATTTTTACTGATGTCTACAGACTTGTTAATGGATAAATACGGAAGTGTATGACAATAAAGAAAGGGAGAGTTTTGGGAATTTATATTATTTTGGATGGAGACGAGATAACATAATATGATGAAATGTCATATGACATTTCGTCACTATGCCGGATGACAAATGAACGAGTATATTCACCTTGAGCCATCTGTTAGGTGTGCTACACATTGGAGTAAAGGGTGATTGTATTTGCTCAAGAACAGTGTCATCATGTTGATTGTGATCGTTCTATCGGGAATGTTGGCTCGGCCTGCCTTTTCCTTAATAGAACCACCAAATCCAAGTAATAAGAATCGTTTAATTGTGCAGGACGTCACCATAGTGGATGTGAAGACAGGCAAGCTTAAACCAAATCAGTCGGTAGTCATTCAGGGCAACCAAATTACAGCAATAGCTGATACGACTGACGTTGATGTTCCTGACGATGCCCATGTGATCAAAGCTAATGGGAAATATCTTATCCCTGGTTTATGGGATATGCACGTCCACATGGAAAATTACATGGATAGTGCAGTCCCCCACTTGTTAGCAAACGGAGTGACAGGTGTTAGGGAGATGGGCTCCAGCCTCCACCATGTTCAAGAGACGCGCAGCATTAATAATCAGGAAAAGTTGACTCTGCGCATTGTACAATCCGGTAAAGTTATTAATCAATTTCCAAATAATGAGGTACCTTCGCATCACTATAATTTAAAAAATGAAGCAACGGTTCGCAAAGCTGTACAACAGTTGAAAACATATCAGGTCGATCAAATTAAAATGTACTCCCTCATGCCTAAAGACCTGTATGCTGTGGCTATGGAGGAAGCGAAGAAGCTACAGCTTCCGGTTAGTGGCCATTTACCATTTACTGTACGCGCAGATGAAGCTTCTAACGACGGTATGAGAAGCTTCGAGCATTTGCATGGGATGCATATTGCTACAGCATCAAAGAAATCAGGTATTTTCAACAGTCTTGTTAAAGATACAGAAGCGGGTATTATTAGTAAGGATCTGTTGTTGTATGTCGAATACGAAAATAAAGCTGCAAAGCATTATGATGCTAATGAAGCCGGAAAGCTATTTGAGATCTTTAAACGGAACGAAACTTGGCAGGTTCCTACACTTGTAACGATGACAAGCTTAAATAAGCAGGTATCTGATGAAAGAGTGCGTTTTTTAGAACCTGCTGTTCAGAAGGAATGGGCAGCATTCATTGAAAATTGGCACAAGGATAAAAGAGGGGCTGCTATCAATCAGGAGCTGGAACAGAACAATTTGCAATTAGTTCGCAAAATGAATGAAGCTGGGGTACCGATTATGGCTGGCACTGATTCTACTTACTTGATGCCAAATCTATATTACGGCTTTAGCCTGCATTGAAGAACTTCAACTCCTAGTCAAAGCGGGACTAAGTCCCCTGCAAGCCCTTCAGGCTGCCACGATTAATCCGGCTCGCTATTTGGAAAATGAGGATAAGCAAGGCACGGTAGAGGTAGGAAAGCTAGCCGATCTCGTCCTGCTAGACGCGAATCCGCTCACAGATATCCGCAACACAACCCAAATCCATGCAGTCATCATGAATGGGCATCTAATCGATCGGACAGAGATTCTCAAAAAGCTAAAAACGCACCCGATTATTAAGGAGTTCTTTCGCAAGCAGAAATAACCTTTAACACGTGATACTTGTCACGTACAACAGTCGCTATGTTCAACTCGAAGAGCCTGAACCTTCAAGGATTCAGGCTCTTCGAATTGTTTCTTCTGGATTAATTACCAAAACAATTTACACTTAAGTTAACGATCAGATCGGTGCGCGCTCCGATCAAGCCCCAACAAGATATCCCGTTCATGACGGATACTGGCGATCTGGTTGTAAATTTCCTCACCGTCACTATAGGTCCATTCGGATTGTACTTTTACATGATTTAATCCCGGAGCGTTTGTTCCTGGATCCCAGAACACGGTGGCGTAATTCCGTTTTCTCATCATCCTCCCGGATACTTCGGTTCCAGCTTCACATGAAGGACATGCACGCCGTTTTCACTGCTTTCCTTCTGTTCTACTACATATCCTTCGCCATCGACGCGTACCTTCCATCCGAGAAGCGAAGTAATTTCCATCACGTCACGCAGCGATTTGTCCTTAAAGTCCGGAAGTAGCAGCTTCTCAGGGTCATCCGTAAGCAAATATATGCGCTGTCTGACAGCCATCGGATCACCCGGCTTTGGATATTGGCGTTTCACTGTATCTC
>Ga0102589_1000933_pt1 | contig 46350 bp, 42 predicted proteins | sample AraplaMF_Col_mLB_FD_76858 | JGI IMG/M metagenome (GOLD analysis project Ga0102589, IMG submission 76858) | Arabidopsis root microbial communities from the University of North Carolina, USA - plate scrape MF_Col_mLB | ecosystem: Host-associated > Plants > Roots > Endosphere | place: USA...
TTTCGAGATCGAACAGGATAAAAAGGATGGCGATGAGGTAGTAGCGCACGTCGAACTTCATGCGCGCATCCTCGAACGCTTCGAAGCCGCACTCGTACGGCGACAGCTTCGCGGGATCGGGCTTGTTCGGACCAAGGATCCGACCAATCGACATCAGTGCCACGCCAAGCACGACACCGAAGATGATGAAGATGAGAACGGGGAAGTAGGCTTCGAGATTCAAGGTACGGCCAGCCTTATCTGGAATGTTGTCAACAGCACCAGCTGAAGCGGCGTCCTGTTGCCCACCCCAGGCGCTAAGCCACGAGAATCATGGCGCGCCGCCTTGCGGACTGCCGGAGCCCCACGCTCGGGTGCATTGCCCGGCCAGGGACTCCGATCAAGTTGTTTGGTGCCGACGGCGAGACTCGAACTCGCACAGCTTTCGCCACTACCCCCTCAAGATAGCGTGTCTACCAATTTCACCACGTCGGCTGGGGGAGAAACAATATTGCCTGGCGCCGGGTTTTCAGGCCCTTCGGGACTCTCGCCGGGGCGTTTCGCCTTCGCTCAAGACCCATCGCTGGGGAATCGTTTCAAGCCTTGCATTCTAACCTAAATTTCTTGCTTTGTTCAACGCACAACTGCAAAAAAACTCAGGAATCCGCCGCAAGGCAATCGGATTATTTCGGTACAGCGGGGCCTGCGGGCGCCGAAGCGCCGGCCGCGGCTGCGGCCGGTGCCGATGCGCCTGCCGTGGCCGGTGCCGAGGCCGGAGCGGCGCCCATCACGCCCAGCGATGCAGCGGGCTTGTAGTTGCCCAGCAACGTCAACGCCAGCGTGGACACGAAGAACAGCGTGGCCAGCACGGCGGTGGTGCGCGACAGGAAGTTTGCCGAGCCGGTGGCACCGAACAGGCTGCCCGAGGCGCCCGAGCCGAATGCCGCGCCCACATCGGCGCCCTTGCCATGCTGGATCAGCACCAGGCCAATCACGCCCAGGGCCGACAGCACCTGCAACACCACCAACAAAGTCTTGAAGATTGCCATTTGATTTAAATAAGCGTTACTTGCCTGGTTACTTCCTGATCGAAACCATCGAAACGATCCGGAACGGCCGGCATTCAGGCGTTGCCGATCGCGAGAAAATCTTCCGATTTCAGCGAGGCGCCGCCAATCAGCCCCCCGTCGATATCGGCCATGGAAAACAGTTCGGCCGCGTTGTCCGGCTTGACGCTGCCGCCGTACAGGATGGCCATGCGCCCGGCCACGCCGGCGTCGCGGGCCGCCACCTTGCCGCGCAGGAAAGCATGCACGGCTTGCGCCTGGGCGCTGGTCGCGGTCTTGCCGGTGCCGATCGCCCAGACCGGCTCGTAGGCCAGCACCACGCGGCTCAACTGCTCCACCGACAGCGCGTCCAGCACTGCCTGCAGCTGGCGGCCGACAACGGCCTCGGTCTGGCCTGCCTCGCGCTCGGCCAGGGTTTCGCCGACGCAGACCACCGGGACGATGCCGAATTCCAGCGCGCGCAGCGCCTTGGCGGCGACGGCCTGGTCGGTTTCGCCATGGTAGGTGCGACGCTCCGAGTGGCCAACCAGCGCATAAGTGCAGCCAAACTCACCCAACATCGATGCAGCCACCTCGCCGGTAAAAGCGCCGCGCGCCTCCGCCGAGACATCCTGTGCACCCCAGGCCACTTGCGAGCCGTTCAGCACCGCCTGGCATTGTGCAAGATAGGGGAACGGTGCGCACACCGCCAGCGACGCACGCGCCACGCCGGCCTTGATTTCCTCCAGCAGCGCCGCGTTTGCAGCCAGGCTGCCATGCATCTTCCAGTTGCCGATGACGAGCTTTTGTCTCACGAGGTGCCCCTCCCAAATCAAACCCGCTATTGTAGCGTGTGGCAGGGGCGGGACGCTACCGCCGCCCGACAACGGCGGGCGGCGGTATTTTGTCGCGTGGATTCAGCGCCGGCACACGGCGTACGGCATCACCAGGTCAGCACGATCTTGCCGATATGCTCGCTCGACTCCATCAGGCGGTGCGCGTCGGCGGCCTGCGCGGCGGGGAAGACCTGGTGGATCACCGGCTTGATCTTGCCCGCAGCCAGCAGCGGCCACACCTGCTCGTGCAGCGCCGCGGCAATCTTGCCCTTGAACGACGCCGGACGCGGTCGCAGCGTCGAGCCGGTCACGGTGATGCGGCGGCGCAGGATATCACCCAGCGGGATCTCGGCCTTGGCGCCACCCAGCAGCGCGATGATGACGATGCGGCCATCGTCGGCGATGCACTTCAGCTCGCGCGCCAGGTACGGGCCGGCGACCATGTCGAGGATCACGTCGACGCCCTTGCCGCCGGTCAGCGCGGCCACCTCGGCAACGAAGTCCTGCGTCTTGTAGTTGATCGCGCGATCGGCGCCCAGGTCCTCGCACGCCTTGCACTTTTCATCGGTGCCGGCCGTGACGAACACCGTGAAGCCCAGCGCCTTCGCAATCTGGATCGCGGTGGTGCCAATGCCGCTGGAGCCGCCCTGGATCAGCAGCGTTTCGTCCTTGCCGCGCGGGCCCTGGCCCAGGTAACCGCGGTCGAATACATTGCTCCACACCGTGAAAAAGGTTTCCGGCAGCGCGGCGGCTTCGATATCGCTGAGACCGTCAGGCGCCGGCAATACCTGCGCCAGCGGCGCGGTGCAAAGCTGCGCGTAGCCGCCGCCCTGCACCAGCGCGCAGACGCGATCGCCAACCTTCAAGCCGAAGCGGTTGTCGGCATGCGACAGGTCGCCGCCGACCACCACGCCTGCCACTTCGAGGCCAGGCAGGTCCGACGCACCCGGCGGCACCGGATAGTTGCCGGTGCGCTGGAACACGTCCGGGCGGTTCACGCCGGCTGCCGCCACGCGGATCAGCACCTCGCCCGCGGCGGGCACGGGATCGGGCCGCTCGGTCAGCTGGAGGACTTCGGGGGCGCCGTATTCGCGGATCTCGATGGCTTGCATGCTTCTTTGCTCCTTGTCTTTGCTCGGTGTGAGGCTTTGCTCGATGGGTTGCCGCAGTGTAAACAAAAAAACGGCCGGGCATCGCCCGGCCGTTTTTCGCGGCACCGCCTTACGGCGGCACCGTTGGGACAGCTACTGCCCCGCTTACTGCTGCTGCTCCGAGCCGCCGGCCGGTGCCGCCGGGGCAGCGCCTTCGCCAGCGTTGATCGGGCTGATGCTGCCGCCCTCTTCGGCCAGCGCTGCCTTCAGCGACAGGCGCAGGCGGCCCTTCTCGTCGGCCTGGATCAGCTTGACGCGGACCTGCTGGCCTTCCTTCAGCCAGTCCTTGATGTCCTTCACACGCTCGTTGACGATTTCCGAGATGTGCAGCAGGCCATCCTTGCCCGGCAGGATGTTGACGATGGCGCCGAAGTCCAGCAGCTTCAGCACGGTGCCGTTGTAAATCTTGCCCACTTCGGCTTCCGCGGTGATGCCCTCGATGCGGCGCTTGGCTTCGGCCATGCCTTCGGTCGAGGTCGAGGCGATGGTGATGGTGCCGTCTTCCTGGATGTCGATGGTGGTGCCGGTTTCCTTGGTCAGCGCCTGGATGGTCGAGCCGCCCTTGCCGATCACTTCGCGGATCTTGTCCGGATGGATCTTCATGGTGATCATGCGCGGGGCATGCTCCGACAGCTCGGTGCGGGCGTGGCCCATGGCTTCCTGCATGTTCGACAGGATGTGCAGGCGGCCTTCCTTGGCCTGCGCCAGCGCGACCTGCATGATCTCCTTGGTGATGCCCTGGACCTTGATGTCCATCTGCAGCGCGGTGATGCCGTTGTCGGTACCCGCCACCTTGAAGTCCATGTCGCCCAAGTGATCTTCATCGCCCAGGATGTCGGTCAGCACGGCAAACTTGTTGCCTTCCAGGATCAGGCCCATGGCCACGCCGGCCACGTGCGCCTTGACCGGAACGCCGGCATCCATCAGCGCCAGGCAGCCGCCGCAGACCGAAGCCATCGACGACGAGCCGTTTGATTCGGTGATCTCCGAAACCAGGCGGATGGTGTAGGCGAATTCATCGTCCTTCGGCAGCACCGGGATCAGTGCGCGCTTGGCCAGGCGGCCATGGCCGATTTCGCGGCGCTTCGGGCTGCCCACGCGGCCGGTTTCACCGGTGGCGAACGGGGGCATGTTGTAGTGGAGCATGAAGCGGTCGCGGTATTCGCCGGCCAGCGCGTCGATGATCTGCTCGTCGCTCTTGGTGCCCAGCGTGGCCACCACCAGCGCCTGCGTCTCGCCGCGGGTGAACAGCGCCGAGCCGTGCGCGCGCGGCAGCACCGACGAACGGATCTCGATCGGGCGCACGGTGCGGGTGTCGCGGCCGTCGATGCGCGGCTCGCCGTTCAGGATCTGGCCGCGGACGATCTTGGCTTCCAGGTCGAACATGATGTTGCCGACTTCCACCTTGTCGGCTTCCACGCCGGCTTCGGCCAGCGCGGCGGCCACGTTGGCCGACACTTCCTTCAGCTTCTGGCTGCGGGCCGACTTCTGGCGCAGCTGGTAGGCTTCCTGCAGCAGCGGCAGCGCGACTTCGGTGACCTTGGCGATCAGCGGCTCGTTCTTGGCGGCCGGGGTCCAGTCCCACTCGGGCTTGCCGCCTTCGCGCACCAGTTCATGGATGGCGTTGATGGCGGTCTGCATCTGCTCGTGGCCATAGACCACGGCGCCCAGCATCACGTCTTCCGACAGCTGGTTGGCTTCCGATTCCACCATCAGCACGGCGCGCTCGGTGCCGGCGACCACCAGGTCCAGGTCCGAGGTGGCGATCTGCGAGCGGGTCGGGTTCAGCAGGTACTGGCCGTCCTTGTAGCCAACGCGCGCGGCGCCCACCGGGCCGCTGAACGGGATGCCCGACACGGCCAGCGCGGCCGACGCGCCGATCAGCGCGGGGATGTCAGCCGGCACTTCCGGGTTCAGCGACACCACGTGCACCACCACCTGCACTTCGTTGTAGAAGCTTTCCGGGAACAGCGGGCGCAGCGGACGATCGATCAGGCGCGAGGTCAGGGTCTCGTTTTCCGACGGACGGCCTTCACGCTTGAAGAAGCCGCCGGGGATCTTGCCGGCCGCGTAGGTCTTCTCGATGTAGTCGACGGTCAGCGGGAAGAAGTCCTGGCCCGGCTTCGGGTTCTTGGCGGCGACCACGGTAGCCAGCACCACGGTGTCTTCCACATCGACCAGCACGGCGCCGCCGGCCTGGCGGGCGATTTCGCCGGTTTCCATGCGGACCTTGTGCTGGCCCCACTGGAATTCCTTGACGACCTTGTTGAACATGGACATGTGCACTCCTTGTCTTGCGTGCACGCCGCAATCGTTGCGCAGCGTGCCACGCCTGCGTTCTCAGCCGCAGGCTAACTGCCGGAGACAGCTGCGGTCGCAGGGAAGTGCTATGCCATTCCAGCGCGGCACTGTTGCCGATGCCGCGCTGGAATGACACAAAGCCCTGTTTCCTTGGCCGATCCGGATACTAAACCCAAAAAAAAGAACAACTTACTCCGTTGCGCGCCTTGCCGCAACGGGGTTCCGGCGAATCCAGATCCTCGCCGGAAGTAGTGAAGCGAAAATCACTCCAACAATCTGCAGCATTACCGGCCGGCGCGGAATCGCCCGGCCAGAAATGCAAAATGCCTGCCCCAGCAATGCTGAAGCAGGCATCCAGGCCTCACGCGAAACCGTGCAAACCCAGGAATCGCGCTGCCATCGTACGCAACCTCTTGCGCGAGCTTACTTGCGCAGGCCCAGCTTTTCGATCAGGGCGCGGTAGCGGTCGGCATCGTTGGACTTGAGGTAGTCCAGCAGGCGGCGGCGGCGGCTCACCATGCGCAGCAGGCCGCGGCGGCTGTGGTGATCCTTCATGTTGGCCTTGAAGTGCGGGGTCAGTTCGTTGATGCGGGTGGTCAGCAGGGCCACTTGCACTTCGGGGCTGCCGGTGTCGTTGGCGCCACGGGCGAACTGCTTGATGACTTCGGACTTGTTGATATCGGCGACTGCCATGATGATTTCCTTTCACTTGCGACCGCCACAGCGCGGGATGCGCCGCATGCGTCGTGTCACGGATTTGCCGCCATCCGGCCAGGGGCCAGTCGGCGACAGCCGCGCATTATAGCCGAAAAGGCGCGCGATGAGAATCGGAACTCCCGCGCGGCCTTCCGGCGCTCAGGGGCGCTCTATCAAGGACGCTCCATCCGGCACGTGGTCGGCAGCGTGGTCTGCGCCGCCTTCAGCTTGCGCACGGTGCGGAAGCCATAGCCCGAGCCCTCGTTGTCGAACCGTACCGAACCGCCCTGCTTGTCCATCACGGACACATAGAGCGGTTGCAGTACCTGGTGGTCCTCCGCGCGGATGGTGGCCTCATGGAAGTCGTTGACGTAGCGCATGTTCTCCAGCGCCCGCGCCACCCTGACCGCGTCGGTGGTGCCCGCCTTCTCGATGGCGCGCGCCAGCATTTCCACCATCATCTGCATGCGCAGATGCACGTAATCGTCCTTCGGCTCGGGGTAACGCGCCCGGAACTGCTGGTAAAACGCATCCGAGGCAGCGCCGCCCACGTTCGGGTGCCATTCGGCCACGGCCAGCACGCGGCCAACCCCAGCATCGCCCATTGCCGCCGGAGCACCCAGGCCGTTGCCGTAGAAAGTGTAGAACTTGGCCTGCAGCCCGCCCTCGCGCGCTGCCTTGACCATCAGGGTCAGGTCGTTGCCCCAGTTGCCGGTGATGACCGCATCGGCGCCGCTCGCCTTGATCTTGGCGATATAGGGGGCAAAATCCTTGATCTTGCCGATAGGATGGAATTCGTCGCCGACAATCTGGATGTCCGGGCGGCGCGCGGCCAGCATCTCGCGCGCCGAACGCGCCACCTGATGGCCGAAGCTGTAGTCCTGGTCGATCAGATAGACCTTGCGCACGGACTGGTCCTGCCTGATCACCTCGGTCAGCGCCTGCATGCGCATGTCGGCGCTGGCGTCGAAACGGAAATGCCAGAAGCTGCAGTTCTCGTTGGTCAGGCTGGGATCGACCGCCGAATAGTTCAGGAACAGCACGCGCGCATCGGGCTGGCGCGCATTGTGCCGGTTGATGGCAGAGACCAGTGCCCCGGCCACGGCCGAACTGTTGCCCTGCAGGACGAAGGGAATGCGCCGGTCGGTCAGGGCGCGGAACTGGATCAGGCTCTCATCGACATTGCCCTTGCTGTCGAACGTCACCAGCTCGAAGGGTCGCGCGCCCTCGGCGGTCTTGACGCCGCCGCGGGCATTGACGCGTTCGATCGCCAGGCGCAGGTTGCGCGCCACGGCCTCGCCCGCGTTGGCGAACGGGCCGGAAAGTCCGTCGATCATCCCCAGGCGGATCGGCTCCTGAGCGGACGCGCCCGCTGCCACTGCCAACAACAAGCCGCCCAGCCAACCTCGCAACCGCGCCACACCCTGCATAGTCTCTCCCGGAAAGCGGTGGATGGTACGGCAGCACGCCGGTCCGGTGCAAATGACGCCCGCGTGCACCGCCTCCGCCGGGATTTGGCGCGGATCCCATCATATTGCGCGAAGAAGCGGCAGAAAGCAGCGCCAAGGCCACACAATGGCAGGCGCAAGACTACACTCTGGATATAACCAAAGCATTGACCGAGGCCGTCATGAACCCTGCAATCGCCGGCGGCGCCCGCCGGTTCACCCTGGCGCTTGCCGCAGCCCTGCTCTGTGCCTGCACCACGCTGATGCCGGTCCAGGAAGGCACCAAGCTGGTCGGCCAACCCAAGGCTGCGGTCCAGGCGAGGTTCGGGCCGCCCACGGACATCTACAACTTGCCCGACGGCACCTCGCGCTGGATCTATTCCCAGCAGCCGATGGGCCAGTACGCCTATGGCGCCGAATTCGACCGCAACGGCGACCTCACGAGCTTCCGCAACATGCTGTCGACGCTGGAGCTGTACAAGGCGCAGATCGGCACCTGGACCCGGGAGGACGTCGCCGAGCACTTCGGCGTGACGCGGCTGCCGGTCGAGTATTTTCCGCGGATGCGCAATGAGGTCTGGTCCTACCGCTTCCGCCATGAAGACGTATGGCCGTCGCTGTTCCACTTCTATTTCGACGATGCCGGCGTGCTGCGCCGGACCCAGATCACGCCCGACCCGCTCTACGACCCCGATGAAAGATTCCGCCGATGGTAGGCGCACATGAAAAAGCCCGCCATCCCCGGGTCGGGAATGGCGGGCTTGGTCCGTACGCTCAGGCCGGGTAAGCCGTCCGCCGCCTAACGCAGAAGCCTTGGTCAGATCTGCGGGTTGATCTTCTGCACGGCCTTGTCGTGCAGCTTGTTCAGCGCGGCCAGGTAGGCCTTGGCCGATGCGGCGACGATATCCGGGTCGGTGCCCACGCCGTTGACGATGCGGCCGGCCTTGGACAGGCGCACGGTCACTTCGCCCTGGGCCTCGGTACCGCCGGTGATCGCGTTCACCGAGTACAGAACCATCTCGGCGCCGCTGGACACGCGCGACTCGATCGCATGCAGCGTGGCGTCCACGGGGCCGTTGCCCTCGCCTTCGCCGCTCTGCTCCTGGCCGTCCATGCTGAACACCACGCGTGCATGCGGGCGCTCGCCGGTCTCGGAACGCTGCGACAGCGAAATGAAGCGGAAGTGCTCGTTCGCGTCATGCTGCGCCTCGTTCGAGACGATCGCCATGATGTCTTCGTCGAAGATCTCGGCCTTCTGGTCGGCCAGCTCCTTGAAGCGGGTGAAGGCGGCGTTGACTTCGCTCTCGCTGTCGAGCTCGATGCCGAGCTCCTGCAGGCGCTGCTTGAAGGCATTGCGGCCCGACAGCTTGCCCAGCACGATCTTGTTGGCGGTCCAGCCCACGTCCTCCGCGCGCATGATCTCGTAGGTGTCGCGCGCCTTGAGCACGCCATCCTGGTGGATGCCCGAGGCATGCGCAAAGGCGTTGGCGCCGACCACAGCCTTGTTCGGCTGCACCACGAAACCGGTGATCTGCGATACCAGCTTGGAGGCTGGCACGATCTGCGTGGTGTCCACGCCGACATCCATGTTGAAGTAGTCGCGGCGGGTCTTCACCGCCATCACCACCTCTTCCAGGCTGGTGTTGCCAGCGCGTTCGCCCAGGCCGTTGATGGTGCACTCGACCTGGCGCGCGCCGCCCAGCTTGACCGCGGCCAGCGAGTTGGCCACAGCCATGCCGAGGTCGTTATGGCAGTGCACCGACCAGATCGCCTTGTCCGAATTCGGAATGCGCTCGCGCACCGAGCGGATCAGCTCCGCGTAGCCTTCCGGCACGGCATAGCCCACGGTGTCCGGGAGGTTGATGGTGGTCGCGCCCTCTGCGATCACGCCTTCGAGCACGCGGCACAGGAAGTCCATGTCCGAGCGGCTGCCGTCTTCGGGCGAGAACTCGATATCGTCGGTGAACTGGCGCGCAAAGCGCACTGCCAGGCGGGCCTGCTCATACACCTGGTCCGGCGTCATGCGCAGCTTTTTCTCCATGTGCAGCGCGGACGTAGCGATGAAGGTGTGGATGCGGAACGAGTTGGCGGGCTTGAGCGCCTCGGCCGCGCGGGCGATGTCCTTGTCGTTGGCGCGGGCCAGCGAGCAGATGGTCGAGTCCTTCACCACCTGGGCGATCGCGCGGATGGCTTCGAAGTCGCCATTGGAGCTGGCCGCAAAGCCGGCCTCGATCACATCGACCCTCAGGCGTTCCAGCTGGCGCGCGATGCGGATCTTTTCCTCGCGGGTCATGGAAGCGCCGGGCGACTGCTCGCCGTCACGCAAGGTGGTGTCGAAAATGATGAGTTTGTCAGACATTTTGTGGAGCTCCTGAGTAGCTTCTGGTGTGCTGTCCCCGGCCTGCCGTGTCCGGGGCTTACCGCCTGTTCCGCGCTCCACGGCTGTGGAATGCAAAACGCCCCGGCGTGCACGAGCAGGCCGGGGCGTTGGTGTTCCTTACGGATTCCGCGCTAAGGGTAGCGTTGTCCTCAGCGCGCGCGCGTCCCGACCTGATGGCCTAGTAGGCCACCTAGGGTGGTGCGGGCGAGTAGGACTTGGCGCGAAATCATGGGAGCGACTATAGCTGGTTTGGCGCGCAGGTGCAATACAGGGTTTTGCCCAACGCGCCCGCTTGCCGCCGCGCTTTTCAGCCCTTGGGCGGGATGCGCAACTTCTGGCCCGGGTAGATCTTGTCCGGATGCGACAACATCGGCTTGTTGGCTTCAAAGATCCTGTTGTACTCGGCGCCGTTGCCGTAGGCGGCCTGTGCGATCGCCCACAACGTGTCGCCCTTGACTACGGTATGCCATTGCGATTCGGTCGATTCGACGTTGACCGACATCTTGTCCTCGACCTTGTCCACGCCTTCGACGTTGCCGGCGCAAAGGATGATCTTCTCGCGCGTGGCCTGGTCCGGCGCCACGCCGAACACCGTCACCAGACCCTGCGAGCCATCCACCTGCACCATCAGACCGGTGGCATCGAGCCCCATCTTCTTGATGTACGCCTCGATCGCATCGCCCGCGGCACGGTTGGCGGCATCGACCTTCTCGGCCGATGCATCCGCCGCCGCGGCCTGCTGCGCCGCCTTGGCCTCGCCGGTGCCGAACAGCTTTTCCCCCGCTTCCTTGATGAAGTCGAACATGCCCATGACATCCTCCTGACGGTAAGTGGAAAACACTGCAGAGTGCCACGGCCCGGTGGCCGCGGCGTGAAAACAATTGTGAAACCGGGAAAGCACGAAGGGCGCCGTAGCGCCCTTCCCTGCCTGCAACCTTCAAGCGTTGCCGCCGTTTCCGTTGCCGCCGTTGCCGCTTTCGCGCACCTTGCGGACCCCGCCCGGCTGCCCATGAATGGCACGCCAGCCCCACAGCACGTAGCCCGAGATCGCGTAGGCGACGAACAGCCCGAATAGCGCCACCGGCGGATCAGTCGACACCACCACGAACAGCACCAGGACCAGCACCATCATGCCGAACGGCACGCGGTAGCGCACATCCAGCGCCTTGCCGCTGTAGAACGGCGCGTTGGACACCATCGACAGCCCCGCATACAGCGTGATGCCGAACGCCACCCACGGCATCCACAGCTCCTTGACCGGCAGCTTGTTGTCAATCACCAGCCAGACAAAGCCGGCGACCAATGCCGCGGCAGCCGGGCTGGGCAAACCCTGGAAGAAGCGCTTGTCGACCACGCCGATATTGGCGTTGAAGCGCGCCAGTCGCAGCGCCGCGCAGGTGCAGTAGACAAAGGCAGCAATCCAACCCCACTTGCCCAGGTCATGCAGGATCCATTCGTACATCACTAGCGCCGGCGCCACGCCAAACGAGGTCATGTCCGACAGCGAATCGTACTGTTCCCCAAACGCGCTCTGCGTATTGGTGATGCGCGCCACGCGCCCGTCCATGCCATCGAGCACCATGGCCGCGAAGATCGCGATGGCGGCCACGTCGAAGCGCATGTTCATCGCCTGCACGATGGCGAAGAAGCCGGCGAACAATGCCGCGGTGGTGAACGCGTTGGGCAGCAGGTAGATGCCGCGGCGGCGCGGCCGCTGGCGTTCGTAGGCGATGTCGTGGTCGTCCGCGGCATCGTCGTCATAGTCCTCGGCACCGCGCAGCTGGTTGTGGCGGAACGGCCGCAGGTGCGTCACGTTGCCGCTGCTGCCCCGCTTGTTACGTCGATGGAAGGCAACCATCGCAGTCCTCCTGTCTTGTCGTCCTGTCGCGCTGGTCAGGCCTTCGCTCACTTCACGTCGAGTTCGGCGAGGATGGTCGACGACGCCGACACCTTCTCGCCAATGGTCACGCGCGGACGCGCGTCGAGCGGCAGGTACACGTCCACGCGCGAACCAAAGCGGATGAAACCGTAGCGCTGGCCGCGCGCGAGCTTGTCGCCCACCTTGGTGTAGCAGAGGATACGGCGCGCCACCAGGCCGGCCACCTGCACCAGCGTCACCACCTGGCCATCGGCCGCGCGGCGGATGACCACGGCGTTGCGCTCGTTCTCGACCGAGGCCTTGTCCAGGTCCGCGTTGACGAACTTGCCCGGAAAATATTCGACCTTCTCCACCGCGCCGTCGACCGAAACGCGGTTCGAATGCACGTTGAAGACGTTCATGAAGACGCTGATCTTCAGCGCCTCGCGGTTGGCATACGGATCCTGCGTCTTCTCGACCACGACGATGCGGCCGTCCGCGGGCGCCAGCACCGCATTGGGCGCCGAGGGAATCGGGCGCGGCGGGTCGCGGAAGAACTGCAGCACGAACACCGTGATGATCCACAGCGGCAGCGCCCACCAGAAGCCCGCGCTGGCGTGCACCAGCAGCGAGATGACAAAGGCGCCGGCCAGGAACGGCCAGCCTTCACGGGCGATCAGCGGATGAGGATAGTTCATGCAGTACGAGTTTCGATGGAATCAACACCAAGGCCACGACGTCGCGGCGGCAGCCATGTGCGCCGGGACGGTGCCAGCCGGGCCGTCGTCGCGAGCGACGCATCCGGCACGCCTTGCCTGAAAAGTTCGACAAGGATAACAAAAAGCCGTCCAGGTTCCCGCGTATCCCCTTTCGATGATAGAAGGGCATGGCGCGGAACGCTGAACGGCCCAGGCCCGCCGCCGTGCGGCGCGGGCCATCAGACAGCGATGCTGCTTAGTTCTTCGACTGGTCGACCATCTTGTTCTTGGCGATCCACGGCATCATTGCGCGCAGCTTTTCGCCCACCACTTCGATCTCGTGCTCGGCGTTCAGGCGGCGGCGCGAAATCAGCGTCGGGGCACCGGCCTTGTTCTCCAGCAGGAAGCTCTTGGCGTACTCACCGGTCTGGATGTCCTTCAGGCACTGCTTCATCGCCTTCTTGGTCTCTTCGGTCACCACGCGCGGGCCGGTGACGTACTCACCATATTCCGCGTTGTTGGAGATCGAGTAGTTCATGTTGGCGATGCCGCCTTCGTAGATCAGGTCGACGATCAGCTTCAGTTCGTGCAGGCACTCGAAGTAGGCCATTTCCGGCGCGTAGCCGGCTTCCACCAGGGTTTCGAAACCAGCCTTGATCAGCTCGACGGTACCGCCGCACAGCACGGCCTGTTCGCCGAACAGGTCGGTTTCGGTTTCTTCGCGGAAGTTGGTCTCGATGATGCCGGCACGGCCGCCGCCGTTGGCGGTGGCGTACGACAGGGCGATGTCACGGGCAGCACCGGACTTGTTCTGGTGCACGGCGATCAGGTGCGGCACGCCGCCACCTTGCGTGTACGTGGCGCGAACGGTGTGGCCCGGGGCCTTCGGCGCAATCATGATCACGTCCAGGTCGGCGCGCGGGATCACGGCACCGTAGTGCACGTTGAAACCGTGGGCGAAGGCCAGCGCTGCGCCTTCCTTGATGTTGTCGTGCACTTCGTTCTTGTACACGTCGGCGATCTGCTCGTCCGGCAGCAGGATCATGACCACGTCCGCGCCCTTGACGGCCTCGGCCACTTCCTTGACTTGCAGGCCGGCGTTGGCGGCCTTGTTCCACGACGCGCCGCTCTTGCGCAGGCCGACCGTCACGTTGACGCCCGAATCCTTCAGGTTCAGCGCGTGGGCGTGGCCCTGCGAGCCGTAACCGATGATGGTGACGTTCTTGCCCTTGATCAGCGAGAGGTCGGCGTCCTTGTCGTAAAACACTTTCATGATAAATCCTTCAATCTCTGTCTTTTATATGAGGGGGGCGGCGTCCTCGTGCGCATTGTGTGCGCACGGATCGCGCCGCCCGGGGGATACTGCTTGAACCTGTTCAGCTGGCTGTGCGAGCGGCTGTGAATCAGACCTTCAGGATGCGCTCGCCGCGGCCGATGCCCGAACCGCCGGTACGGACGGTCTCCAGGATGGCGGTACGGTCGATTGCGTCCAGGAACGCATCGAGCTTCACGCCGTTGCCGGTCAGCTCGATGGTGTAGGTCTTCTCGGTGACATCGATGATGCGGCCGCGGAAGATGTCGGCGGTGCGCTTCATTTCCTCGCGCTCCTTGCCGACCGCGCGCACCTTGACGAGCATCAGCTCGCGCTCGATGTGCGCGCCCTCGGTCAGGTCGACCACCTTGACCACTTCCACCAGCCGGTTCAGGTGCTTGGTGATCTGCTCGATCACGTCATCCGAACCGGTGGTGACGATGGTCATGCGCGACAGCGAGGCGTCCTCGGTCGGCGCCACGGTCAGCGTCTCGATGTTGTACCCGCGGGCCGAGAACAGGCCCACCACGCGCGACAGCGCACCGGCTTCGTTTTCCAGCAGGACCGAAATGATGTGTCGCATTACAGGTCCTCCGCGCCGAGCAGCATTTCGGAAATGCCCTTGCCCGCCTGGACCATCGGCCAGACGTTTTCGGTGGGATCGGTCTGGAAGTCCAGGAACACGGTACGGTCCTTCAGGCGGAACGCCTCGCGCAGCGCCGGCTCGACGTCGGACGTCTTCTCGACGCGCATGCCGATATGCCCGTAGGCCTCGGCCAGCTTGACGAAATCGGGCAGCGCGTCCATGTAGGAGTGCGAGTAGCGGTTGTCGTACTCGATCTCCTGCCACTGGCGCACCATGCCGAGGTAGCCGTTGTTGAGCGAGCAGATCTTCACCGGGGTGTCGTACTGCAGGCAGGTCGACAGTTCCTGGATGCACATCTGGATCGAGCCTTCACCGGTGATGGTGACGACTTCCTTCTCCGGGAATGCCTTCTTGATGCCCATTGCGTACGGCAGGCCCACGCCCATCGTGCCCAGGCCGCCGGAGTTGATCCAGCGGCGCGGCTCGTTGAACTTGTAGAACTGCGCGGCCCACATCTGGTGCTGGCCGACGTCGGAGCAGATAAAGGCGTCGCCGTGGGTCAGTTCCCAGATCTTTTCCACCACGTACTGCGGCTTGATGATCTCGGAGCTGCGGTCGTACTTCAGGCAGTCCACCGAACGCCATTGCTCGATCTGCTCCCACCACTTGGCCAGGGCTTCGCGCTTGGGCTTGACCTCGCTGGCCTTGAGCTGGGCGATCAGTTCCTGCAGCACGTCCTTGACGTTGCCGACGATGGGGATATCGACCTTGACGCGCTTCGAGATCGACGACGGGTCGATATCGATATGGATGATCTTGCGCGCCTGCGAGGTGAAGTGCGACGGGTTGCCGATCACGCGATCGTCGAAGCGGGCACCGATGGCGATCAGCACATCGCAGTTCTGCATGGCCATGTTGGCTTCATACGTGCCGTGCATGCCGAGCATGCCGACGAACTGCTTGTGGGTGCCGGGGAACGCGCCCAGGCCCATCAGCGTGTTGGTCACCGGGTGGCCGGTCATCGCGGCCAGCTGGCGCAGCTCATCGCTGGCATTGGCCAGCACCACGCCGCCGCCGCTGTAGATGTACGGGCGCTCGGCGTTCTGCAGCAGTGCCACCGCCTTGCGGATCTGGCCCGAGTGACCCTTGTTCACCGGGTTGTACGAGCGCATGTCGATCGACTTGGGGTACTCGTACTTGCAGGCATTGCGCGAGACATCCTTGGGGATGTCCACCACCACCGGGCCCGGACGGCCGGTCGAGGCAATGAAGAACGCCTTCTTGATGGTCGCGGCGAGGTCGCGCACGTCCTTTACCAGGAAATTGTGCTTGACGATCGGGCGGGTGATGCCGACGGTGTCGCACTCCTGAAAGGCGTCCTGGCCAATGGCGTGGGTCGGCACGTTGCCGGTGATCACCACCATCGGGATCGAGTCGAGGTACGCGGTGGCAATGCCCGTGACGGCATTGGTCACGCCGGGACCCGAGGTCACCAGGGCAACGCCCACCTTGCCGGTTGCCCGTGCATAGCCGTCTGCGGCATGGACCGCGGCCTGCTCGTGGCGCACCAGGATGTGCTCGAACTTCTTTTGCTTGTGGAGCTCGTCGTAGATATACAGCACTGCGCCGCCGGGGTAGCCCCAGACGTACTCGACGCCTTCTTCGGCAAGTGCGTGAACGAGGATTTCCGCCCCGATCATTTCGGGTGCGGCAGATGAATTGCTGTCTGCGTGGGAGAATTCCGCGCCGGGCATGTTCATTTCAGTCCTTTGCAATTTTCGGCAAAAAATTGTTTGGATGCTCTCTGCCGAACTTGTGGCTCGGGTTCAAGCGGTGCGCGTCTGCATGGAAGACCGCCTCATAAGCGGCCGGATGAGACAACCACTGATGTCGTGTGAACCGTCGATGATACTGCAATGCACCAGCGCGGTCTATGGTTGTTTTACGGGGGGTTTTACGCAGGGGCGGAGGGCGGATTCCCGCTCCGCAATGTATTTCACCCAATACAAAGTGGTACATGCGCGGTTTTTTTTGCTAGCATCGCAGCACCTTGCGCGTGCTACGGGCCGCACGCAGCACATTCGCAAGGGCCGGGCAATCGACGCCGCAACAAGCTGCACACCAAGCCGCACTCCGCCTGAATGGCCACCGACCAGGAACTGACCGATTTTCTCGCCAGCGTTGAACGCCGCGCCTTCAAGCAGGCCGTGTTCGCGGTCCGCGACGACGAGGCGGCGCTGGATATCGTGCAGGACGCCATGATCAAGCTGGCCGAGAAATACGGCGACAAGGGCGCCGCCGAGTTGCCGCCGCTGTTCCAGCGCATCCTGCAGAACACCATCCATGACTGGTTCCGCCGCCAGAAGGTGCGCAACACCTGGGTCACGCTGTTCTCCAGCCTGCGCGACGACCGCGACGGCGGCGACGACAACGACCTGCTGGAGACGCTGGAGGCGCAGGCCGGCTCCGAATCGGCGGAAAGCAGCGCCGACAAGGTGGAGCGCGCGCAGGTGATGCAGATCATCGAGCAGGAGATCCAGCGCCTGCCGGCGCGTCAACGCGAGGCATTCCTGATGCGTTACTGGGAAGATATGGACGTTGCCGAAACCGCAGCCGTCATGGGCTGCTCCGAGGGCAGCGTCAAGACGCACTGTTCCCGTGCCACGCATACTCTGGCGCAAGCCCTGCGCGCACGGGGGGTCCGACTATGAGCATAAACGAGAGAGAGATCCGCGAACGCCGGTTCACCCATGAGATTCGCACGGCACTCGATACCAGTGCCGAGGCTTTGCCGGCCGACATTGCCGAACGGCTCGCCGCCGCGCGCCGGATCGCGCTCACGCGCAAGAAGGCCGAAGTGGCCGTGCCGGTGCGGCAACTCGCCATGCCGGGACCGCATGTCCCGATGTTCGACGAGGACGACTCGCCGCTGCACCGCGCCGGTGCCTGGCTGCGCCGCCTGGGCCTGATCTGGACGCTGGTGGCGCTGGGCGCCGGCCTGATGGGCATCTATCACTGGCAGCAGCAGAAGCGCGTCGAGGAACTGGCCGATGTCGATGCGGCCATGCTGCTCGACGACCTGCCGCCCACGGCCTACGCCGACGAGGGCTTCCACGTCTTCCTGAAACACGGGCAATAGCATGGCGCCCGCACTGTCCCGCCCCGACGCCCTGCGCCGCCGGCTGGCTGCGTTGCTGCTGGCGGTGGCCGGCACCGCCACTGGCTGGTCGCTGCTGCCGGCGGCCGCGCACGCGCAAGCGGCATCCGGCGCCACTTCGGCATCCGCGGCACCGGCGCCAGCCAGCGTGCGCCCGGCGTGGTCCGAGCTGAGCCCGGTCAACCAGCGCATCCTGGCGCCGCTGCAGCCGCTGTGGGACACCCTGCCCGAACTGAACCGCCGCAAGTGGCTGCGCATCGCCGAGCGCTATCCGAAGTTCTCCCCGGAGGAACAGGCGCGGCTGCAGGAGCGCATGGCTGAATGGGTCAAGATGACGCCGCAGCAACGGCGCCTGGCGCGCGAGAACTACCAGATCACCCGCGCGCTGCCGGCCGATAAGAAGGCCGAGGCATGGGACAAGTACCAGCAACTCCCGGAAGAGCAGAAGAAGAAGCTGGCCGCCGCGGAGCGCGTGCCCAGCCGGCCAGGCGCCGTCAGCGCGCTGCCGAGCACCAAGCGCCTGCCGGGCGGCACCAGCCACACGGTTCGGCACGGGCCCAAGGCCGCCGGCGCGGCCGGTAAACCGGCCAGCGAAACCCAGGCCGCTTCTGCCGCGGCTGCAGCGTCGGCGACTGCGGCCGCAGTGCCGGCAACGGCATCCGTTCCGGCCGCACAGCCAGCCACGGCAGCCACCCCGGCCAGCGCCTCGGCTACAACCGCACCTGCGGCCGCCGCCAGCACGGCTCCGGCCGCCCCGGAACCCGCTACCGAGGCCGCAGCGGCCTCCGAAGGCACGGCGCGCCAGTAGTCGCCCGCCCGGTCGGTGGCCCGCATGGTGGCCGGCATGCCCTTTGGCATAATGGCTGTCTTGCGCGACCCGCGCCGCGCTCGCTGGCGCCGCCCTTCTTAGCCTGACATGCCCGCTGCCACCACCCTCGATCCCAAGCCCGCCGCAGCCCCGGCGCCCGTGGCACCGCCACTGCGCCGCCGCATTGCCTGCATGCTGTACGAAGGCGTACTGCTGTTCGGCGTGCTGAGCGCTTCCACTGCCTGCTACCTGCTGCTGCGTCCGCTGCTGCGGCAGGCCGGCGTGGACGGTCCGCTGACGATCCAGCTGTGGAGCTTCCTGGTGATGGGCCTGTATTTCACCTGGTTCTGGCAGCGCAACGGCCAGACCCTGGCCATGCAGACCTGGCGCATCCGCGTCGAGAACGCCACCGGCGCACCGCCGCGCTGGCCGCAGGCGGCGCTGCGCTATGTGCTGGCCTGGCTATGGCTGCCGCCGTCGGCGGCGCTCGGGCACTGGCTGGGGCTGGTCAAGGGCCCGTTCGTCGGCGTGCTGTGCGCTGGCCTGCTGGTCTGGATCCTGCTGGCGTGGCTCGACCCGCGCCGGCAGTTCCTGCACGACCGCCTCGCCGGCACGCGGCTCGCAGACCTGCGCACGCCCAAGGCATGACGCTCGGCGCCGCCGGCATCCGCCGCCTGGCGCTGACCGCGCAGGCGGCCGCGGCGCTTGGCATCGGCGCCGCCCTGGTGCGGCTGGCGGGATGGCCCTGGCCGGGCGCGATCGCCGCCGGCGCGGTGGTGATCCTCGGCGGCTTCGCAACCGGCATCGCCATCGCCTTTGCCTTTACCGGGCGCGGCCTGTTGGTGGCGCCAGGCCACCGCCCGCCCGCGCCGCCGCAAGAACTTGCCGCGACACGCCGCCCGCTGCGCTTGCCTGAAGCGCTGCGCTGCTACCTGAACGAGATCCGGTCCGTCCTGCGCATGTTCGACTGGCTGCAGCCGTTCCGCGCCCGCGCGCCCTTTACCCCGCCCGCCGACGCCCTGCCCGGCCGCGACTCGCCGCCGGTGCTGCTGGTCCACGGCTACGCCTGCGGGCAGGCGATCTGGCTCGACATGCAGCCCGCGCTGGCGGCCGCTGGCTATCGCTGCGAAGGGATCGACCTGCTGCCGGTCTTCGGCGATATCGACGACTATGCGCATGCGCTGCTGGGCGCGATGCTGCGCACGACCGCAGCCTACGGCCGTGCGCCATTGCTGGTGTGCCACAGCATGGGCGGGCTGGTGGCACGCGCGGCGCTGCAGCTGGCTGGCGACGAAGACATCTGCGCCGGTATCGTGACCCTCGGCACCCCGCACCATGGCAGCGCGCTGGCGCGCTTCGGCGGCGGGCACAACGCCGCGCAGATGCGCTGCGGCAGCCCCTGGCTGCGCGCGCTTGCCAGCGCGGAAAGCCCGCGCCTGCGCGCCCGCATGATCTCGGTGTTCAGCTGGCACGACTCGATCGCCGGGCCGCCCTGCACAGGCTGGATCGACGGCGCCGGACATATCGCCCTGTCAGGCATCGGCCATGTGTCGCTGCTGCGGCATCCGGCGGCGATCCAGGCGGTGCTGGATGCGCTGCGGGAGCTGTCGGCACGCGGACGCTAGCCGGCGGCGACGGCATCGCTGCTGTCCCGCTTGCGCCACGGTTTCCCACGCTTCACAAGTCAGTCATGTTTTCGTCACGGCGGCGTCATCGCGCGCTGGCTGAATGCAGCCATCGCCGCTACCGGGACTGCCATGGTGCAAGCACTCCGATCCGCCCGCGGATACCTGTCGAAGGCCGCGCAACTGAAGCAACGGCTGCGCCGCAGCCCCGGCAGCGGCTGGGACACCGCGGCACCGCTGAGCGCATTCCTGCCGCCGGGCCTTGATGCCGCCGCACTCGCGCCGCTGCGCGAGCAGCCGCAAACCTATCCGCCTGAGCCGCACAAGGTCCACCGCTACCGCGCCATCTGGCTGTCCGACATCCACCTGGGCACACCCGGCTGCCAGGCCACCTACCTGCTTGACTTCCTCAAGCACAACGAATCCGACCAGCTCTACCTGGTCGGCGACATCATCGACGGCTGGCAGCTGCGCCGCGGCTGGTACTGGCCGCAAAGCCACAACGACGTGGTGCAGAAGCTTCTGCGCAAGGCGCGCAAGGGCACCGAGGTGATCTACGTGCCCGGCAACCACGACGAAGCCGCGCGCCAGTTCGACGGCATGGCGTTCGGCGACATCACCGTGCGCGAAGAGGCGGTCCACGTCACCGCCACCGGGCGCCGGCTGTGGGTGGTGCATGGCGACCTGTTCGACGGCGTGGTGCAGCACGCGCGCTGGCTCGCCTACCTGGGCGACTCGCTGTACACGATGATCCTGGCGCTGAACCGGCACTTCAACCGGCTGCGCGCGCGGCTGGGCTTCCCGTACTGGTCGCTGTCGCAGTTCCTGAAGCATCAGGTCAAGAACGCGGTCAACTACATCAGCGCCTTCGAGACCGCAATGGTCGACGAAGCGCGCCGGCGCGGCTGCGATGGCGTGGTCTGCGGCCACATCCACAAGGCCGAGATCCGCGAAGTCAACGGCCAGCTCTACTGCAACGACGGCGACTGGGTGGAAAGCCTGTCGGCACTGGTCGAGACCATGGAAGGCGAGTTGAAGATCGTCTACTGGACCACGCTGCTGGATCCGCCCGAACCGGCCACCCGTCGCCGGCGCCGTGCCGCGGTGGCGGGCTGATGCTGGCCGCCCGCCAAGCCTGATTCCGCATTGCCCTTCCAACGCCCCCTAGGAGGCTGCATGAAGATCCTGATCGTCACCGATGCCTGGGAACCGCAGGTCAACGGCGTGGTGCGCACGCTCAAGTCCACGCGCCGCGAACTGGAGGCACTGGGCCACACGGTCGACATGATCACGCCGCTGGAATTCCGCACGGTGCCGTGCCCCACCTATCCCGAGATCCGGTTGTCGCTGCTGCCGTCGGCGCGGGTGCGGCGGCGCATCGAAGCCTTCGGCCCCGATGCCCTGCATATCGCCACCGAAGGCCCGCTCGGCCTGGCTGCACGAAGCCACGCGCTGCGCCGGCGCCTGCCCTTCACCACGGCCTACCACACGCGTTTTCCGGAGTACGTGCAGGCGCGCTTCGGCATCCCGCTGGCCTGGACCTACCGCTTCCTGCGCTGGTTCCACGGCCCGGCGCAGTCGGTGATGGCCCCGACTCCGGTGGTGCTCGATGACCTGCACCAGCACGGCATCGACCACGGCGTGCTGTGGACGCGCGGCGTCGATCTCGACATCTTCACGCCGCAGCGCGCCAACGTGCTCAACACGGCGCACCCGATCTTCCTCTACGTGGGCCGCGTCGCGGTGGAAAAGAACGTCGAGGCCTTCCTGGCGCTCGACCTGCCCGGCTCCAAGTGGGTGGTCGGCGACGGTCCCGCGCTTCCAGCGCTGCGCGCGCGCTACCCGGGCGCCAACTACCTGGGCGTGCTGAGCCAGCCAGAACTGGCCCGGGTGTATGCTTCGGCTGATGTCTTCGTGTTTCCCAGCCGCACCGACACCTTCGGACTGGTGCTGCTGGAAGCGCTGGCCAGCGGCCTGCCGGTGGCGGCATACCCGGTCACCGGCCCGATCGACGTGCTGGGCGACAGCCCCGCGGGGGTGATGCACGAAGACCTGCGCGAAGCCTGCCTGGAAGCGCTGCGCATCGACCGCGCCACGGCCCGAGCCCACGCCGAGCGGTTTTCATGGCGCGCCGCCTCCGAGCAGTTCCTGGCCCACTTGCGGCCGTTCGCTGCCGGCAAGCCCGGCGGCGCGGCGGCCCAACCCGCATCGCAAAGCCATGCCGAAACCCCATCCGGAACTGCCGTCCGACCCGCCCCTGCAGAGGCCGCCGGCAGCCCAGAGCGCTGACTACACGATCGAGCAGAACCCCCACAAAAGCAACCGCGGCCTGGCACGCGCCTGGCACGCCGCCATCAACTCGCTGTCCGGCCTGCGCTACGCGGTGCTGGAGGAAAGCGCATTCCGCCAGGAGCTGACGCTGGTGGCGATCCTGGCGCCATGCGCCTTCCTGCTGCCCGTGGGGGTGGTCGAACGCATCCTGCTGCTCGGCACGCTGCTGGTGGTGCTGATCGTGGAACTGCTCAATTCCAGCGTCGAGGCGGCCATCGACCGGATCTCACTCGAACGCCACAGCCTGTCCAAGCGCGCCAAGGATTTCGGCAGCGCCGCGGTGATGCTGGCGCTGGTGCTCTGCGGCGGCACCTGGCTGGCCATTGCCGGGCCCCATGTAGTGCACTGGGTGCGGGCGCTGGCGGGCTGAATTCCGGGCAATATACGGGCCAGGTACCAGCAGCGAGCCCGCCGGGCAGTGGCGCGGGCCGATTGCTTATAATCGCTACCCTGCCACGATTCACCGATCGACCCATCGCCCGGACGCCCATGGAACCGAAACCGCAAACCGGCCCCCGCCGCACCAGGGACCGCATCCTCGACGTCTCGCTGCGCCTGTTCAACGAAGTCGGCGAACCGAACGTCACCACCACGACGATCGCGGAAGCGATGGAGATCAGCCCCGGCAATCTCTATTACCACTTCCGCAACAAGGACGACATCATCAACTCCATCTTCGTGCGCTTCGAGCAGGAGATGGAGCGCCGCCTGAAGATGCCGGACGACCACAAGGCGACCCTGGACGAGAGCTGGGGCTACCTGCAGTACATGTCCGAGTTCCTGTGGAACTACCGTTTCCTGTACCGCGACATCAACGACCTGCTGGCGCGCAACCGGATGCTGGAGACCAACTTCAAGCGCATCGTCGAGCAGAAGCAGCGCTTCGCGCACGAGATCTGCCGGCAGTTCCTGGAAGACGGCGAGATGGAAGCCACGCCCGAGCAGGTCGAGGCGATCTGCACCAACATGGTGGTGATCGCCACCTACTGGCTGTCGTTCCAGTTTGTGCAGCATCCGCGCCAGTACAACGATCCCGAGCAGATCCGCGGCTACCTGCACGGCTCGAGCTACCACATCTTCTCGATCCTCGCGCCCTACCTGCGCGGCCGCGCGCGCGAGGCCTTCGATCAGCTGGCCCGCGACTACGCGGCGTCCAGGGCAGCCGCCGAAGCGGCAAAGGAAAAGAAGTGAAATCTGTCTGCGTCTATTGCGGCTCCAGCCCCGGCAACCGCCCCGAATATGCCGAGGGCGCGCGCCTGCTCGGCCGCGCGCTGGCCGAGCGCGGCCTGGCGCTGGTCTACGGCGGCGGCAAGGTTGGCCTGATGGGCACCGTGGCCGACGCAGTGCTGGAGCACGGCGGCACCGTCGTCGGCATCATCCCGGAAGCGCTGATGCAGAAGGAAGTGGGCCACCGCGGCCTGACCGAGCTGCACGTGGTGCGCAACATGCACGAGCGCAAGCAGATGATGGCCGACCGTGCCGATGCCTTTATCGCCATGCCCGGCGGCGTGGGCACCTTCGAAGAGCTGTTCGAGACCTTCACCTGGCTGCAGCTGGGCTACCACGACAAGCCGGTGGGACTGCTCAATGTCGGCGGCTTCTATGACGGCATGCTCGGCTTTCTCGGCCATGCCGTGCAGGAAGGTTTCCTGAAGCAGGTGCATGCCGACCTGCTGCACGTGGCGGACCTGCCCGGCACGCTGCTGGACCAGCTGGCCGCCGCGCCGCGCGTGCGCGTGGACAAGTGGCAGCAGGCCCGCGACAAGACCTGACGCCCGGCGCGGATTCTGCCGCGCTTAGAACGACGAGCCCGGCCGCTGCAGGAATGCCAGTTCCTCCGCCGTGCTCGGCCTGCCAAGCACCGCGTTGCGGTGCGGGAAGCGGCCAAAGCGCGCGATGATCTCGCGGTGCTTGTCGGCCCACTCCACCACATCCACCTTCCCGCCACTGGACTCGCGCAGCTGCGTCATCAGCCGCACCGCCTCGTCCTGGTCTTCCAGCGCTTCCGAATGCTCGAACGGCATGTAGCAGAACATGCGGTGGTAGTCGGTCGGCAGCTCACGGTCCATGCCGGTCGCGACGATGCGCCTGGACAGCGCCAGCGCCTGCGCATCGGTGCCGAAGCTGCGCGGATCATTGCGGAACATGTTGCGCGGGAACTGGTCCAGCAGTACCACGCGGGCGCAGGCGCCTGCGGGCGTGACCGACCAGTCGTCCGGTGCGCCCTCGCTGGCGACCTGCCAATTGGACAGGAAGTGCGTGCGGATGCGGGCGTCGAAGTCATCCGACTTGGCGAACCATGCCCGGCGCTCGGTATCCCAGGCCGCCGAACCGGGCTGGTCGAACCAGAAATCGAGCACGCGGCAGGCAGCTTCAGGCAGTTGCACGGACATGGGCGGATGTTTTTTTTCGCAGTAGAAAGGGGAAAAAGGCGCCTCAGCGCGCCACGTTGCGCATCCAGTCGGCAGTCTGGAAGAACGCCTGCATCAGGCGCAGCTGCAGGTCCTCGGGCAAGCCGACGTCCTGCATCGCCAGTGCCATGCAGCGCATCCACTGGTCGCGTTCGCTGATGCCGATCTCGAAGGGCATGTGGCGCGCGCGCAGGCGCGGATGGCCGAAGCGCTCGATAAAGTGGTTGGGGCCGCCCAGCCAGCCGCACAGGAACCAGAAGAGCTTGTCGCGCGAGCCGTCCAGCGAAGGCGGATGGATTGCGCGCAGCCCGGCAAACTGGGTTTCCAGGTCCATCAGGTCGTAGAAGCGGTCGACCAGCTCGCGCACGCGCGCCTCGCCGCCGACGAGTTCGAACGCCGTGACCTCGGGGGTGCCGTCGGCGTTGCCGGATTGTTGATTGGATTCAGTACTCATCACAAACTCGTGAGGTGACGCCGCTCAGGCGTCACGCAAGGTCGCCAGCGCCGGCTGGCGCAGCACTTCGCGCAGGCCCAGCCAGCCGCCGGCAAAAGCGCACAGCATGCCAGAAACCACGCCGACCGGCACGATCCACGCATTGAAGCGGTACGGGAAGTCGAAGACGAACTGCGACAGCCCCCAGCCTACCGCGATCGCGCCCAGGCTCGCCAGCAAGCCAGCCAGCCCGCCGACCACCAGGAATTCCGCATATTGCGTCTGCCGCACCAGCGCCGCCGACGCCCCCAGCGCCTTGAGCAGGCCCGCGTCGCGCATGCGCTCGTCGCGCGCGCCGGACAGCGCCGCGTACAGCACCGTGACCCCTGCAGCCAGCGTGAAGATAAACAGGAACTCCACCGCCGCGATCACCTGGTCCAGGATGTCCTGGATCTGGCGCAGGATCATGTCGGTGTTGACCACCGTGATGTTGGGGAAGGCCGCGATCAGCCTGTTACCCAGCGCCGCGCCAGCCGCGGGCAGGTGGAACGAGGTGATGTAGGTCTCGGGCATGCCCTGCATCGCCGCCGGCGGCAGGATCACGAAAAAATTGACCCGCATCGAACCCCAGTCGAGCTTGCGCAGCGAGGTCACGCGCGCCTGCACCGCCTGGCCGGCCACGTCGAAACGCAGCGTGTCGCCAAGGCGAATCCCCAGCGTCTTGGCAATGCCCTCCTCCACTGAGGCGCCTGCGTCGGTGCCGGCGCTGCCGTCGGACCACCGCCCGGCGATCACGCGGTTGCCCTCCGGCAGCACATCGGTATAGGACAGGTTGAATTCGCGCTCGACCAGGTTGCGCGCGCGGCCTTCCTCGAAGCTGCCGGCCTGGATCGCACGCTCGCCGATATGGGTCAGGCGCCCGCGCACCATCGGATAAAGCAGGTCGTTGATACCGGCGCCGGCCAGCATCTTGCGCAGCGGCTCGCGCTGGTCCGGCTGGATGTTGATGATGAAGCGGTTGGGCGCGTCGGCCGGCGTGGCGCTGCGCCACGAATCGACCAGGTCGTTGCGGGTCATGCCGAGCAGCAGCAGCGCCATCAGTCCCACCGCCAGCGCCACGGTCTGCAGCACGGTGACGCCGCGGCGGCGCTCCAGCACCGCCAGGGCAAAGCGCCAGCCCATCGACGCCGCGCCGCGCAGGCGTCCGCGCAGCAGGCGCGACAGCAGCGTGAGCAGCCCCAGCGCCAGCAACCCGAACACCATGCCGGCGCCGACGAAGCCGCCCGCGGTGGTCAGCCCGAGGCGCAGGTCGCGCGCCGCCACCAGCAGCAGCGCGACGAAGGCACCCAGGCCGAGCGCGTACGCGACCCACGCCGATACCGGTGGCAGCCCGATATCGCGGCGCAGCACCCGCAGCGGCGCCACACGCGTCAGCGCCAGCAGCGGCGGCAGCGCAAACCCCGTCAGCAGCACCAGTCCCGCCAGCACCCCCACTACCGCCGGCAACGCCGACGGCTGAGGCAGCGACACCTTGAGCAGCCCGCCCAGCGACAGCAGCAGCCCGTAGTGCGCCACATAGCCGATCAGCACCCCCGCCAGCGCACCGGCCGTGCCGATCAGCAGGAATTCCAGCCCGAACGCGCGCAGGATCTGCCCGCGCGACAGCCCCAGGCACTTGTAGACCGCGCAGGCATCGGTATGGCGCTGCATGTAGCGGCGCGCCGACATCGCAATCGCCACCGCCGCGATCATCGACGACAGCACCGCCACCAGCGACAGGAAGCGCTCGGCCCGGTCGAGCGTCGCGCGCATCTGCGGCTGGCCGGACTCGAGCGACTCGATGCGGGTGTTGCGCAGCTTGCGGCGGCCGATTTCCTCTTGCGCCCATTTCTGGTACGCGGCACCGGCGGCGTCGGGGCCGGCCACCAGCAGCCGGTAGGTCACGCGGCTGCCCCAGCCGATCAGGCCGGTGCCTTCAAGGTCCGACAGCGGCATCAGCACGCGCGGCGCGAAGTTCATGAAGCCCGTGCCGCGGTCCATCTCCTGCGTGATGATGCGGTCGATGCGGAAGGTGCGGCTGCCGAGCTGCAGCTCATGGCCCACGCTCACGCCGAGCGCGCCCAGCAGCGCTTCGTCGACCCATACCGTGCCCGGCGCGGGAATGCCTTCGGCGGGCGCGTCCGGCGTGCCAGGCGCGTTGGCCACCCTGAGCTTGCCGCGCAGCGGATAGCCGTCGGTCACGGCCTTGAGCGCGGCCAGCTGGCTGGGCGCGTCGGCGCCGGCCGCGCGCGGCTTGCCGCTGCTGGCCGTGGCCATGCTCGGAAAGGTCACCGTGTGCGCCACCGCCAGACCCTGCTGCCCGGCACGCTGCGCGAAGGCGGCGTCGAACGGATGGTCCGAGACCAGCAGCACGTCGGCCGCGATCATCTGCCGCGCATCGCGCTCCAGCCCCAGCCGCATGCGGTCGGCCATGAAGCCGACGCTGGTCAGCGCCGCCACCGCCAGCACCAGCGCGAACAGCAGCAGGTAAAGCTCGCCGGCGAGCCAGTCGCGGCGCGCCATGCGCAGTGCCTGGCGCCAGGCGGAAAACCTGCTGGCTTGCGCGGTGCTCGCGCCGGCGGTGGGACTGGCGTTGGTGGTCGGGGCGTCGATGGCGGACTCGGGGGGCATCGGTTGTTCGGTTCTTTGTTCGTTAATTGTTCGGTAATTGTTCAATTAAGGCGCTAAGGCGGTCCCGGCCGTCCCGTCCGCGCGCTGCTGCCGCGCAGCGTGGCATGCAGCCGGCGCACACCGCGCCACAGCCTCGGCAGCAGCCAGATGGCGGCCACCAGGAACAGGACCAGCACCACCAGGAACACCACCGGCAGGAAAAACGCCAGCATCAGGCTACCGGTCGCAGTCAGGTCCTCGGTGAATGAGGCCGCCCAGTTGGAAAACGGTTCCGGCGAAACGTTGATCAGCGCGCGCGTGCCGGCCTTGGCAGCATGCGCGGTGGCGGCCAGCGTGCCGCCGATCAGCCCGGCCGCCACCATCCACTGCGGGTCGAGCTGGCCGAACGCGGCGGCCGCCAGGATCGCGCCGGCGGGGATGCGCACGAAGGTATGGATGCCGTCCCAGACCGAGTCGAAGCCCGGCACCTTGTCGGCGATGAACTCGGCCACGGCCAGCGCCGCGGCCACGCCGATCACCCACCAGGATTCCAGCGGCTGCAGCCCGGGCGGCAGTTCCAGCAAGCCCAGACGTGCCAGCACGCCTGCGGCGAACACGGCGAGGTAAAGACGAAAACCGCTGGCCCAGGACATGCCCGCGGCCAGCGCGGCGGTTTCCAGCATGGTGCTCCTTGCAAGGCCGGGCGCGCGCGGGGCACACGTCCTGGCAAGGAGTGTAATACGACCGCAGCAGACGGGCAGCGCCGCCCGTCATGCCAACCGCAGGCGGCCCGGCTTGCCGCTCAGCTCCCTTCCTTGCCGTCCGGCCCGAACCAGGGCAGCGCTTCCTGTGGCATCAGCACCCCGGCCGGTTCGGCCATGGCGTAGCCGGGCAGCGCCTCGATACGTTTGGCAAACGCCGGATCGGCCAGCAAGGCCATCAGCGCCGCCATCCAACCGGCGGTCTGGTCGTTCTTGCGCAACGCCAGGTAATAGGCCTCGCGCGTCAGCGGCACGAAGGCCAGGCCGTGGCTTTCTGCGTTCATGCGCAGCCCGAAGCCGACCTGGGCACGGCCGCCATGCACCGCTTCGCCCACTTTCTCGTTGCTGAACTCGGTGTCCTCGTAGCCGGCGATCTGGTCCGGATACAGGCCCTGCGCCGCCAGCAGCTGGTCGAACAGCATGCGCGTACCCGAGCTGCGCTGCCGGTTGATGAAGCGCGCCTGGGTGCGCACCAGGTCGCGCAGTTCGCGGATCTCGCGCGCCAGTTCCGGCGCCACGATCAACCCCTGCTCGCGCCACGCCAGGCGCAGCAGCCGTACCGACGCCGGCCGCAGCCACTTGCGCAGCGTCACATGCGCCACCGATCCGGCGGTCTGCACCGGCGACACGTAGAAGCCCGCCAGCTCCGACTGCCGCTCCTGCAGGCAGACCAATCCTTCCACGCTGCCGCAGAACACGGTGTCGAGCTGCAGCGGCGTGGCCGCCTCCCCCAGCGCTGTGGCCAGCAGTTCCACCGCCGGATCATGGCTGCCTGTGAAGTGCACGCTGGATTGAGGCTGTTGCGCATCATCCAGCTCGGCGATGAACTCCGCCATGGCCTTCCGCACTACCGGGTCGACCGACTCGCGCAAGCGCAGCTCGGCACGCAGCAGCCGCTCGCCAAAGCGTGTCAACGACGCCCCGCGGCCGCGCTCCATGTCGAGCATGGTGCGCCCCAGCATCTCTTCCCACGTGCGCATCACGCCCCAGGCATGGCGGTATGACAAGCCGATCTCGCGCGCTGCGCGATGCAAGGACCCAGTCTCGCGCACCGCCTTGAGCAGCTGAAAGACCTTGTCGTTGGCACGCGGATTGTCGTCGGGCGCGATGACCGGGAACAAGTCAAAGCGGAAGGTCATATGTGCTCCGCCTCATATTTACTTCTGAAATCCCGCTGAACCACAATGAACACCCCCATGTTTCTTGTCTTTCGTTGCATTCTCCCTGAGAGCGATAGCGGAAGGCAATTATGTCCATCAAAACATAACCAAGAGGGTCACAGCATGCCGCCGCGCCACACCGCCAGCCCGCTCCGCCACCTGCGCCGCACTACCGCCGTTGCCTGCCTGGCCCTGTTGTCGGCCGCGCACGCCGGCGAACTGAAGCTCGCCACCACCACCAGCACCGAAAACTCGGGTCTGCTGAAGTACCTGCTGCCCCGCTTCGAGCAGAAGTCCGGTGTCACCGTCAAGGTGATCGCCGTCGGCTCCGGCAAGGCGATGAAAATGGGCGAGATGGGCGACGTCGACGTGCTGCTGGTCCACGCCCGCAAGATGGAAGACGCCTTCGTCTCCGCCGGCTACGGCGTCAACCGGCGCGATGTGATGTACAACGACTTCATCGTGGTCGGCCCGGCCAATGACCCTGCCGGCGTGAAGGGCGGCAAGGACGTGCTCGCCGGCTTCCGCAAGCTCGCCGGCAGCGGCAGCAAGTTCATCTCGCGCGGCGACAACTCCGGCACCGACGTGATGGAGAAGGAGTACTGGAAAGAGATCGGCATCGAGCCCAAGGGCAAGCCGTGGTACGTCAGCGCCGGGCTGGGCATGGGCGAGGTATTGACCATGGCCGCGCAGATGCCAGGCTACACGCTGTCAGACCGCGCCACCTACGGCGCGTACCGCGCCAAGACGGGACTGGCCATTGCCATCGAAGGCGACCCGAAGATGTTCAACCCGTACGGGATCATCGCGGTCAATCCGGCCAGGCACGCAGGCACCAACTATGCGGACGCGATGAAACTGGTGGAGTGGATCACGTCGAAGGAAGGACAGGACGCGATCGCCAGCTACAAGGTAGAGGGGGAGCAGTTGTTCTTCCCGAGCTTCAAGGCGCAGACCGCGCAGAAGTAAGGAAGACGCCGGCGGGGCATCACCCCGCCCCCGCCTCCAGCCGCGGCAGCTGGGGCAGGTCCGCCGCCACCTCCGCGATCATCCGCCGGATCCACATGATGTCCGGCGCCGCATGGCAGCGCTCGTGCCACAGCTGGTAGAAGCGCATGCGCGGGAACGACACCGGCGACGGCACCATCCGGATCGGCAGGTACTGCGCATAATGCGCCGCGAACTGGCGGCCGGTGGTGAAGACCATGTCGGTTTTCATCAGCACATACGGCACCAGTCCGAAATACGGCAGCGTCACCTGGATATTGCGCTTGTAGCCCTGCTCGGCGAGCGCCTGGTCGATCATGCTGCGCTGCATCGACGCATACGGCGCCGGTGCGAGGTGCGGCATTTCCAGGTAATGCTTCAGCGTCAGCCCCTTGCGCGCCAGCGGGTGCTGCGCGCCCAGCATGCACACCACCTCATCGTCGAACAGCGGCGAGATATGCAGGTGTTCCGGCGGCGACAGCCAGTTGCCGACCACGATATCCAGCTGGCCCTGCTCCAGGTCGTCCAGGAAGTCCGACGACGACGTCATCGGATGCACGAACAGCTTGGCGCCCGGCGCCAGCCGGCGCACGCGCTCGACGATATTTGGCAGGAAGAAGGCGTCCAGATAGTCCGGCGCGCCCAGGTGGAAGGTGCGCGTGGTGGTGGCCGGGTCGAACTGCTGCGGCGGGCGGGCGATGCGATCCATCGCCGCGAGGCTTTGCTCGGCCAGCGCCAGCAGCTCGCGGCCACGCTCGGTCGGCACCATGCCGTTCTTGCCCCGCACCAGGATGGCGTCGCCGGTGATCTCGCGCAGGCGCTTCAGGGTGTTGCTGATGGCGGGCTGCGACTGGCCCAGGCGCACGGCGGTACGGGTCACGCTCTGCTCGGTCAGCAGGGTGTGGAGCACCCGCAGCAAATAAGTATCGAGATGGTCGCGTCCGTGCATGGCGATGGGCAGCCCTCCGGCGGGGGCCGGATGGGTGGCGTGGGGGATGGGAACGGCGCATAGTGTATGACACGCACCCCACAATCGGTCAAATCCGCATCCCGCTCGGTGCGGCCGGGCACCGACTGGCGTGCCCGCTGATGGCGCATATCACCTGGGCCGAATATTGCAAGAAACGTGGCGATGCTATGTTTCCGCCATCCCCAAGAGAGAGAAGACCATGGAGACGCAAACCATCCGCTTTTTCCACCGCGGCCAGGTCAAGGAAGTATCCGACGCCCCCATTACCCGCACCGTGCTGCAGTACCTGCGTGAAGACGCCCGCTGCACCGGCACCAAGGAAGGCTGCGCCGAAGGCGACTGCGGCGCCTGTACCGTCGTCATCGGCGAGCTGCAGGACGGCGGCGACGTCGAATTCAAGGCGGTCAATGCCTGCATCCAGTTCCTGCCCACGCTCGACGGCAAGGCCCTGATCACGGTCGAGGACCTGCGCCAGGCCGACGGCACCCTGCACCCGGTGCAGGAAGCCATGGTCGAGTGCCACGGCTCGCAGTGCGGCTTCTGCACCCCCGGCTTCGTGATGTCGCTGTGGGCGCTGTACCAGCAGCACACCCCGGGTGGCGAGGCACCGTCGCGCCAGACCATCTGCGACGCGCTGACCGGCAACCTGTGCCGCTGCACCGGCTACCGCCCGATCATCGACGCCGGCGAGCGGATGATGGCCCTGCCCGCGCCGACGGACGGCAAGCTCGACCCGAAGCAGATCGCCGACACGCTGCGCAACCTCAAGCGCGGCGAGACCTTCCGCTACCGCGCGCAGGGCCAGGATTTCTTCGCCCCGCGCACCGCGGCCGAGTTCGGCGCCATCAAGGCGGCGCAGCCCGATATCCGCATCCTGGCGGGCAGCACCGACGTCGGCCTGTGGGTCACCAAGCAGTTCCGCGAGCTGGGTAACCTGCTCTACGTGGGCCAGGTGGAGGAGCTGAACCGGATCGAGGAACGCGACGGCATGGTCGAGATCGGCGCCGCGGTCACGCTGGAGAAGGCCTACGCCGCGCTGAATGCCGCGCATCCGGAACTGGAAGAACTGTGGAAGCGCTTCGCTTCGCTGCCGATCCGCAATGCCGGCACGCTGGGCGGCAACATCGCCAACGGCTCGCCGATCGGCGACTCGATGCCGGCACTGATTGCGCTGGGCACGGAAGTGGTGCTGCAGCTTGGCGAAACCCGCCGCACCCTGCCCCTGGAAGACCTGTACCTAGCCTACCAGAAGACCGCCATGCAGCCAGGCGAATTCGTCGCGGCGCTGCGCGTGCCGGTGGCGGGGCCCCAGCACTTCCGCACCTACAAGTTGTCCAAACGTTTTGACGAGGATATCTCAGCCGTGTGTGCCGCATTCGGCATCACCGTGCAGGACGGCATCGTCAGTGAGGCGCGCATCGCCTTCGGCGGCATGGCCGCCACGCCCAGGCGCGCGGCCGCCACGGAAGCGGCCCTGACCGGCCAGCCGTGGAATGAAGCCACCGCCCGCGCCGGCATGGCCGCGCTGTCGCTGGACTACACCCCGCTGACCGATATGCGCGCGACCGCGTCGTACCGCAGCCGCGGCGCCGCCAACCTGCTGTACCGCTTCTGGCTGGAAACCACCAGCGCAGCGCTGCCCGCGGCAGCCGTCAATGTCCGTGCGCCCGGCGCCGGCACCATCGCAATCGTCACGGCCTGAGAGAAAAAGGAAAATCGGCATGAACAAGCAAACCGAACCCTTCCTGCTCGACGCCGGCATTACCGCCGAGGCAGTGCCACAGGTCGGCATCTCGCGTCCGCATGAATCCGCCCACCTGCACGTGGCCGGCACCGCCACCTATACGGACGACATCCCCGAGCTGGCCGGCACGCTGCACGCCGCCCTCGGCATGAGCAGCCGCGCGCACGCCCGCATCAAGTCGATCTCGCTCGACAAGGTCCGCGCCGCGCCCGGCGTGGTGTCCGTGCTGACGGTGGACGACATCCCCGGCACCAACGACTGCGGCCCGATCATCCACGACGACCCGATCCTGGCGCGCGACGTGGTGCAGTTCATCGGCCAGCCGGTCTTTATCGTGGTGGCGACCTCGCATGATGCCGCCCGCCGCGCCGCCCGCCTCGGCGTGATCGAGTATGAAGACCTGGCGCCGGTGCTGTCGCCGGAAGCCGCGCACGCAGCCAGCAGCTATGTGCTGCCGCCGATGCACCTCAAGCGCGGCGAGGCGGCCAGCCATATCGCCGGCGCTGCCCATCAGGACGGCGGCAAGATCCACCTTGGCGGGCAGGAACAGTTCTACCTGGAAGGCCAGATTTCCTACGCCGCCCCGCGCGAGAACGACGGCATGCAGGTGTGGTGCTCGACCCAGCACCCGACCGAAATGCAGCACGCCGTGTGCCATATGCTGGGCTGGCAGGCGCACCAGGTGCTGGTCGAATGCCGCCGCATGGGCGGGGGCTTCGGTGGCAAGGAATCGCAGTCGGCGCTGTTCGCCTGCTGCGCCGCGCTGGCCGCGTGGAAGCTGATGTGCCCGGTCAAGCTGCGTCCGGACCGCGACGACGACATGATGATCACCGGCAAGCGCCATGACTTCGTGTTCGACTACGAAGTGGGCCACGATGACGACGGCCACATCGAGGGCGTCAAGGTCCAGATGGTGTCGCGCGCCGGCTTCTCGGCCGACCTGTCGGGCCCGGTGATGACCCGCGCCATCTGCCACTTCGACAACGCCTACTGGCTGCCGAACGTGCAGATCGATGGTTACTGTGGCAAGACCAATACGCAAAGCAACACTGCCTTCCGCGGTTTCGGCGGCCCGCAGGGCGCGTTCGCGATCGAGTACATCCTGGACAACGTGGCACGCAACGTCGGCAAGGATTCGCTTGAGGTGCGCCGCGCCAATTTCTACGGCAAGACCGAAAACAACGTCACGCCGTACGGGCAGACCGTCGAAGACAACGTCATCCATGAGCTGATCGACGAACTGGTCGCGACCAGCGCATACCGCGCACGCCGCGAGGCCACGCGCGCCTTCAACGCGCAGAGCCCGATCCTGAAGAAGGGCATCGCCATCACCCCGGTGAAGTTCGGCATCTCGTTCAACGTGGCCCACTTCAACCAGGCCGGTGCGCTGGTGCACGTCTACAACGACGGCTCGGTGCTGGTGAATCACGGCGGCACCGAAATGGGCCAGGGCCTGAACACCAAGGTGGCAATGGTGGTGGCGCATGAGCTGGGCATCCGCATGGAGCGCGTGCGCGTGACCGCGACCGATACCAGCAAGGTGGCCAATACCTCGGCGACCGCCGCGTCGACCGGCGCCGACCTGAACGGCAAGGCCGCGCAGGATGCCGCCCGCCAGATCCGCGAGCGCCTGGCTGTGTTTGCCGCGCGCAAGGCCGGCGTGGAGCCGTCCGAAGTGCGCTTCAACGACGACCTGGTCAGCGCCGGCGAGCTGCGCGTGTCCTTCGGCGAGCTGGCGCGCGAGGCCTACGTGGCGCGCGTGCAGCTGTGGTCCGACGGCTTCTACACCACGCCCAAGCTGCACTGGGACCAGAGCAAGCTGCAGGGCCGCCCGTTCTACTACTACGCCTACGGCGCCGCCTGCTCCGAGGTGCTGGTCGACACGCTCACCGGCGAATGGAAGCTGCTGCGCGCCGATGCGCTGCACGACGCCGGCCGCTCGCTGAACCCGGCGCTGGATATCGGCCAGGTCGAGGGCGCGTTCATCCAGGGCATGGGCTGGCTGACCACCGAGGAACTGTGGTGGAACAAGGACGGCAAGCTGATGACGCACGCCCCGTCCACGTACAAGATCCCGACGGTCAACGACTGCCCCGAGGAATTCAACGTGCGCCTGTTCCAGAACCAGAACGTCGAGGACAGCATCCACCGCTCCAAGGCGGTGGGCGAGCCGCCGCTGCTGCTGCCGTTCTCGGTGTTCTTTGCGATCCGCGACGCGATTGCGGCGGTGGGCGACTACCGCATCAATCCGCCGCTGAAGGCGCCCGCCACCAGCGAGGCGATCCTCGACGCCGTGGAAGCGGTTCGCGAAGCGGCAGCGCAGGCTGCCTGATCGCGGCAACGAAGCGATCACAAGGAAGCGCGCGCCCGCGGGCTCCCCGGACTTTCCCCCCGTGCCTGCCTTGACAGGCACGGGGCCGGCGGACGAAGCAGGCGCGCGCCCACCCCGCCCCAGCAAGACCAAGTAATTCCAAAAGGCCCCGACATGCAGGACGCACCGCTCAAACCCTTCCGCTTCGCCGACGCCGCCCGCATGGTGCGCACCGGCGTGCCGGTGGTGATGGTCACCATCGTCGAGGTCAAGGGCTCGGCCCCGCGCGAGACCGGCATCCGCATGCTGGTCAGCCCGAATGATCTGGTCGGGACCATCGGCGGCGGCCACCTGGAATGGCGCGGCATGGATATCGCGCGCGCGATGCTGGTGCGGCATGAGCAGCGCCGCATCGAGCGCATCCCGCTGGGCCCGGCGCTGGGCCAGTGCTGCGGCGGCGTGGTGCAGCTGGCGTTCGAGGTGCTGGGCGAGGCCGACCTGGCCTGGCTCGACGCGGTCGAACGCAATTTCGCCGCGCAGCGCGCGCTGCAGCGCCACGTGCCGGCCAGCGGCGCGGTGACCTTTGCCGACAGCCGCGCCGTCCTGCCCACCGTCGACCTGCAGCCGGACGGCAGCTGGACCGACACGCTGGTGCCGGACGCCATGCACGTGGTGCTGTTCGGCGCCGGCCACGTCGGCCACGCGCTGGTCAAGGTGCTGGCGACGCTGCCGTGCCGCGTGCACTGGGTCGACGAGCGCGACACGCTGTTCCCCGGCGGCCTGCCCGACAACGTCGAGGCCGAGGCCAGCGACACGCCCGAGGCCGTGGTCGCGCAGGCGCCTGCGGGCAGCTATTTCATGGTGATGACGCACAGCCATGCGCTCGACCAGACCCTGTGCGAAGAAATCCTGAAGCGCACCGATTTCGCCTACTTCGGCCTGATCGGTTCCAAGACCAAGCGCGCACGCTTTGAACACCGCATGGCCGAGCACGGCATCGACCCGGCCAGGTTTGCGGAAATGACATGCCCCATGGGGGTTCCCGGGATCACCGACAAAGCTCCGGCTATGATTGCGGTTGCCATCGTCGCCCAGCTGCTCCAGGTTCGCGAACAGCGCTTAGCCGCGCTGCGTGCGGGCCTGGCGGAGGCGGTGCATCCCTGAGAACCCGTGCCGCCGGCCCTGGCCGGCGGGCATAGAGAACACGAGGCCCCCATGACCATCGATGCCGCGCTGGCGGACAACATCCGCCGTACCCCCAAGGCCGAACTGCATGTGCATATCGAAGGCACGCTTGAGCCGGAACTGATCTTCCGGCTGGCCCAGCGCAACCAGGTGGCGCTGCCCTACCCCAGCGTGGAGGCCCTGCGCGCCGCCTACGCCTTCACTGACCTGCAGTCGTTCCTCGACATCTACTACGCCGGCGCCAGCGTGCTGCTGACCGAGGAAGATTTCTTCGACATGACCATGGACTACGTCAAGCGCGCCGTCGCCGACAATGTCCGCCACGCCGAGATCTTCTTCGATCCGCAGACCCATACCGCGCGCGGCGTGCCGATCGGCGTGGTGATCGACGGCATTGCCGACGCCCTGGCCCAGGCGCGTACGGAATACGACTTCTCCAGCAGCCTGATCCTGTGCTTCCTGCGTCATTTGTCGGAGGAAGACGCCTTTGCCACGCTGGAAGCCGCGCTGCCCTACCGTGACCGCTTTGTCGGCGTTGGGCTGGATTCGTCCGAGAAAGGCAACCCGCCGGAGAAGTTCGCACGCGTGTTCGCGCGGGCGAAGGAGCTGGGCCTGCACCTGGTCGCCCATGCGGGCGAGGAAGGCCCGGCACAGTACGTCACCGATGCGCTCGACATCCTGAAGGTGGAGCGCATCGACCATGGCGTGCATGCCATTGACGACGCCGCGCTGGTCCAGCGCCTGGCGCGCGAGCGCGTGGCGCTGACGGTATGTCCGCTGTCCAACGTCAAGCTCAAGGTCTATCCCGACCTGCGTGACCATCCGCTCAAGCGCATGCTCGACGCGGGCGTGGCGATCACGCTGCATTCGGACGATCCGGCCTACTTTGGCGGCTACATGAACGCCAACTGGGAAGCCACCTTTGACGCACTGCCGCTGGATGCCGCCGACGCCCACAAGCTGGCGCGCAACAGCTTTGAAGCGGCCTTCCTGTCCGATGTGCAGAAGGCCGAGTTCCTGGCAGAGGTCGACCACTTCTGGTCGGCCAAGCCCAAATCCCCGCCCGTGACGGCCCCCACGGCCTGAGCGGCGCATGCCAATAGCCCGGCCCGCTGCGTAACGTAACGTCGGCACGCGCGGGCCGGCCACAAGAGACAAACGATGACGACCACCCCCACGACTGAGTCCACCACCCGTGCCATCCGCGGCCGCGTGCTGCATTTCCTGCGCGACCCGCAATTCCATGAGGATGCGTACCAGTATTGGGACGACGGGGGGCTGATCGTCACCGGCGGCCGCATTGCCGCCGCCGGCGAGTACGCGAAGCTGGCAGACCGCATCCCGGCCGGCGCCGAGATCGTCGACCACCGCGGCAAGCTGATCGTGCCGGGCTTTATCGACACCCACGTGCACTACCCGCAGACCGACATGATCGCGTCGCCGTCGCCGGGCCTGCTGCACTGGCTCGACACCTATACCTTCCCGGAAGAGCGCCGCTTCGCCGATCCCGACTACGCCCGCGGCGTGGCTGGTTTCTTCACCGAAGAACTGCTGCGCAACGGCACCACCAGCGCGGTGGTCTGGAGCACGGTGCACAAGGCCTCGGCCGAGGCGCTCTTCGCCGAAAGCGAGGCGCGCAACCTGCGCATGGTCACCGGCAAGGTGATGATGGACCGCAACTGCCCGGAATTCCTGCGCGATACCGCCGAGACCGGCGCGAAGGACTCGGCCGACCTGCTGTCGCGCTGGCATAACAAGGGTCGCCTCTCGTACGCCATCACGCCGCGCTTCGCCCCGACCTCGACCGAAGCGCAGCTGGCCGCTTGCGGCGAACTGGCGCGCGCCTACCCCGACGCCTTTATCCAGACCCACGTGGCCGAGAACCGCGACGAGGTCAAATGGGTCGCCGAGCTGTTCCCGGACGCGCGCAGCTACCTGGACGTCTACGACCGCTACGGCCTGCTGCGCCCCGGCGCGATGTACGGCCACGCCATCTACCTGGACCAGGACGACCGCCGCCGGCTGGCCGACAGCGGCGCCGCGGTGGCGCACTGCCCCACCTCCAACCTGTTCCTGGGCAGCGGCTTCTACGACTTCCACCAGTCCGACGCCAACCGCCTGAACGTGACGCTGGCCACCGACGTTGGCGGCGGCACCTCGTTCTCGATGTTCCGCACCATGAACGCCGCGCACAAGGTCGCGCGCATGGGCGGCTACTACCTGACCGCGCTGCGCATGTTCTACCTGGCCACGCGCGCCGCCGCCGAGGCGCTGGGCTGGACCAGCCGCGTCGGCAGCTTCAGCGAGGGCTGCGAGGCCGACTTCGTCGTGCTCGATCCCAAGGCCACGCCGCTGATCGCGCGCCGCAGCAACCGTTCGGAGACGCTGGAAGAAGAGCTGTTCGCCTTTGCCATGCTGGGCGACGACCGCTTGATCGACAGCGTGTACATCATGGGCGAGCCGGCGCGCACGACCGCCTGATCCGTCACATCCCGCACTCCCCTCCGGCACCACCGCCCCCGCCCCTTCGAGGCGGGCGCGCTTTTACCGCTTAGAGCGTCCCTCCGGATTGACGCCCGTCAAGAACCCCACCGGCAAAGCCTTCTAACCTTGCGGTTTCGCCATGGCCGGCATGCGCCGGCCTCATTGGCCCACACTATCCGACCGCAAAACCAGAAGGTTCCGCATGACCGCAATCCCAACCACGCCCTCAGCGCATCCCGAGCATGCCGCGCATGCCCGGCAGTCCGCCAAGCCGGGGCGGCTGCCGCTGCCCGAGCCGATCGCCCCGGACGCGCCGTTTCCGTCGCGCAAGGTCATCCGCAGCTGGCTGATTCCGCTGGGCGAGCGCAGCACGCCGCGCGCCCTGGTGCTGTTCGCCTTCGACTACCTGCTGTTCGCCGCCGTGCTGGCCGGCGTGGTGCTGGCCTCGCACTGGACCGCCAAGCTGGCGCTGGGCGTGCTGGCCGGGCTGGTGATCGCGCGCCTGTTTATCATCGGCCACGATGCCTGCCACCAGAGCCTGACGCCACGCCGCGGCCTGAACAAATGGCTGGGCCGGCTGACCTTCCTGCCGTCGCTGACGCCGTACAGCCTGTGGGAAGTCGGCCATAACGTGGTCCACCACGGCTACACCAACCTGAAGGGCTTCGACTTTGTCTGGGCACCCTACTCGCTGGAAGAGTTCAACGCGCTGCCGCGCTGGCGCCGTGCGATGGAACGCATCTACCGCACCGGCTTCGGCCCGGGCCTGTACTACCTGGTCGAGATCTGGTGGAGCAAGCTGTTCTTCCCCAGCAAGCGGCAGATGGCCACGCGCCGCCCGGTGTTCGTGCGCGATTGCCTGCTGGTGGCGACCTTCGGCGTAGCCTGGATCGGCGGGCTGGTGGCGCTGGCCTTTGCTACGGGCCAGTCGGCCTGGATGCTCGTCGGCGCCGGTTTCGTGCTGCCCTTCCTGGTGTGGAACGTGACCGTGGGCTTCGTGCTGTATGTGCACCATACCCATGCCAGCGTGGCGTGGTACGACACCAAGACCATGTGGGCCAAGGCGCAGCCGTTCGTCTCGACCACCGTGCACCTGCGCTTCCGCCATGGCATCGGCTCCGCGCTGCACCACATCATGGAGCACACCGCGCACCACGTCGACATGAGCGTGCCGCTGTATCGCCTCAAGCGCGCGCAGGCGCTGCTTGAGCACGCGCTGCCGGGCCGCATCATCATCGAGAACTTCTCCTGGCGCTGGTATTTCGATACGGCGCGCCGCTGCAAGCTGTATGACTTCAAGGCGCTGTGCTGGACCGATTTCCGCGGCCGCCAGACCAGCGAGAACGCGCCGGTGCCGGCCTGATCACCATGCCAACCGCGCCGGCGGTGGACGATCCAGCGCCGCCGCGATGTTATAATCGCCGCTTCCATTGGGGAGTAGCCGCCCTGCTTTCACCGCGCCGCGCAATGCGGACTTCGGGGGACAGGGGCGTACGTCAACAGACTTGACCGCTTGCGGTTATGGCGTGCGCAGCTCCGGACCCGCCTGGCCAGACTGGCCCAGGCAGCGTCCATGCCTGGCGAGACCGATGACCATGCCTTTCTGGCCGGGCCGGGAAAGGTGTGCGTCATTGGCATCTCGCGATGCATTGCGGCCCGGTTATCCCACATAACAACATGGAAGCCTTCCTCGTCTCCACAGGCATCGTCGCCCTTGCTGAAATGGGCGACAAGACGCAGCTGCTGTCGCTGGTGCTGGCGGCACGCTATCGCAAACCCATTCCGATCATCCTTGGCATCCTGATCGCCACCCTGGTCAACCACGGCTTTGCCGGCGCGCTTGGCGGATGGATCACGCATGTGGTCGGCGAAAGCCTGCTGCGCTGGATCCTGGGGCTGGGCTTTATCGCGATGGGCGCGTGGATGCTGATCCCCGACAAGCTCGACGATGCCGAGCAGGCCAAGCCGGCCAAAGGGGCACTGGGGGTACTGGCCACCACCATCGTTGCCTTCTTCTTCGCCGAAATGGGCGACAAGACGCAGATCGCCACGGTGGCGCTGGCAGCGCGCTTCAGCGATGCGGTGGTTGCCGTGGTGGCCGGCACGACCTTCGGCATGATGATCGCCAATGCGCCGGCCGTGCTGCTGGGGGACAAGTTTGCCAACAAGATGCCGATCGGGTTGGTGCACAAGATTGCGGCGGCGATCTTCGTGGTGCTGGGCGTGCTGGCGCTTTTGAATGTCGGGGGATGATTAAGGATGCTTCAACGGCCGGCCCCATGCATCGCCGCCGCAAAGCCAAAAAAAACGGGGCACAAGGCCCCGTTCAAACCCTCGCCGGTCCGGTACTGACGGCTGCCAACTGCTCAGCCCTCCGGACCGTCGATCACCGATGCTCGGATTTCGCGGGCCGGCTCGGGAAGAGCCGGCCCTGATGCTTTTCAGCTCAGGCCACCATCAGTTGGTGGTCTTGGCACCGCCTTCGAACCACTGCCCCAGCAGCGCACGTTCGTCGTCGGTAATCTGCGTCACGTTGCCCAGCGGCATCGCCTTCTGCTGCACGGCCTGCTGGTAGATCAGCTGGGCGTGGGCCTTGATGTCTTCCGGCGTTTCCAGCTTGATACCCTTGGCCGCGGTCGGCATCATCTTCGGCTGCTCGGCGTGGCACTGCACGCAGCGTGCGTTCATCACTTCCTGCACCTTGGCAAAGCTGACAGTCGCAGCGGCTGCCTCGGCACCCTTGGCCACAGCCGGGCGCGGCTGCGGCGCAATCATCACGGCGACCACGCCCAGCGCGGCAACGCCCGCGGCCGGCCACAGCACGTTGATCTTGCCCTTGTGCTTCAGGATGAAGAACTGGCGGATCAGCACGCCCGACAGCATGATCAGGATCAGCACCACCCAGTTGTACTTGTGGGCGTAGGTCATGCTGTAGTGGTTCGACAGCATCGCGAACAGCACCGGCAGCGTGAAGTAGGTGTTGTGCACGCTGCGCTGCTTGCCACGCTTGCCGTGGATCGGATCCACCGGCTGGCCGGCCTTCAGCGCCGCCACCACCTTGCGCTGGCCCGGGATGATCCACGCCAGCACGTTGGCGCTCATGATCGTCGCGATCATCGCGCCGGTCAGCAGGAACGCCGCGCGGCCCGAGAAGATATTGCATGCGACGTAAGCGGCTGCGGCGATGTAGATCGCCACCAGGATGCCGACCAGGCGGTCATTCTTGTTGAACAGGCGGCAGATGCTGTCATAGACGATCCAGCCGATCAGCAGGTACGACACCGCGAAGCCGACCGCCGCGCCAGGCGACATGTCGAACACGTTCTTGTCGATCAGGAACGTGCTGGCGTTGAACAGGTACAGCACCACCAGCAACGCGAAGCCGCTCATCCAGGTCGAATACGACTCCCAGTAGAACCAGTGCAGGTTTTCCGGCAGCTGCTTGGGCGCGGTCAGGTACTTCTGCGGGTTGTAGAAGCCGCCGCCGTGCACCGCCCACAACTCGCCGTCGACGCCCTTTTCCTTCAGGTCGGGCGCGGTGGGCTTGGTCAGGCTGTTGTCCAGCCACACGAAATAGAACGAAGAGCCGATCCATGCGATGGCGGTGATGACGTGCACCCACCGCAGCAGCATATTGGCCCAGTCGAGGATATAGCCTTCCATGTCTTGTCTCCTGTTTCCCTATGCCACCGCGTCAGCTGCCGCGGTAGGTCGAGTACGACCAGGGCGAAACCAGGAGCGGCACGTGGTAGTGCGCGTTGACGTCGGCAATGCCGAAGCGCAGCGGCACCACGTCCAGGAAAGCCGGCTCGGGCAGCTTCGTGCCCTGCGCGCGGAAATAGTCGCCCGCGGCGAATTCCAGTTCGTACACGCCGGCGGCAAGGTCGGCGCCTTCCAGCAGCGGCTGGTCGCAGCGCCCGTCATGGTTGGTGACCACGGTCTTCAGGGTTTCGCGGCGATTGTCGACAATTTTATGGAGAGTAATCGACATCCCTTGTCCGGGCGTGCCGGCAGCGGTGTCAAGAACATGGGTGGTCAAGCGTCCCATCGTATTTGTCCTTTTGCGATTGGGTTGTGAGGGGCGCCGCTGCCTTCACTAGCACCATTTGTGGGATGGTGCCCGCTCGGTACGTCTGGTAACGCATCCCGGCGCTGGGTTGGTGCGTGGCGACAATGCGCCTGCCCGACCCGGTTGGCAATTCAGGGATTTCCCTGAGTTGTCGAAAACCTGAGCTGGTTTTGTTGACAATATTGAGCCACCAACCAAATAATTGTCAACAATTTTCGGATCACCGGCCCCTGATACAGGGGATTACTGGGGATCCGGATCCGACCTGACTGCATGACTGCTGGTGCCAAGATGTCCAAGAGCCTGAAGCTGATTGCCGGTGCCACCGGCGTTTCCGATGCCGACCCCAGCGGGTCCCTGCCCTCCCGGCCGGACAAGCCCGCGCGCAAGGGCTCGGTCGAAGAGCGCATGTACCACGAGATCTACGACGCGATCATGGAGCACCGGCTGCCGCCGCGCACCAAGCTCACCGAGCATTCGCTATGCGAGATCTATGCCACCGCGCGTCACACGGTGCGCAAGGTGCTGTCGCACCTGGCCGCCGACGGCATGGTCGACCTCGAACCCAACCGCGGCGCCTTTATCGCCAGCCCTTCCACCGACGAAGCGCACGACATGTTCGAGCTGCGCCAGATGCTGGAGCGCGCGGTGCTGGAAAAACTGGCCGGCATGCCCGACGTGAAGACCGTGATCGCGCCGCTGCGCAAGATGGTCGCCACGGAGCGCCAGGCCTTCCTGACGCACGACCGCCCCAAATGGATCCGCCTGTCCGCCGAGTTCCACACGGCGCTGGCGGAGCTGTCGGGCAACGCGCTGCTGGTCAACATGATGCGCCGGCTGGTGTCGCGCACCACGCTGATGATCGCCAGCGTGGAAGCCCCGGGCAACAACGCCTGCTCGTTCGACGAACACGAGGAAATCCTCGACGCCCTGGAACAGGGCGATGCCGCGCTGGCCCAGTCGCGCATGGCGCACCACCTCGGCGCCTGCGCCGACCGCGTGCAGCCGGATGAGCCGGGCAACTTCGATCTTCGCAGCGTACTAGGCCGCTCCACCTAGCACGGTGTTCCCGCCACGCCCCCGCAAGCAGAAGGCCGAACGCCCGTTGTCCGCACCGCGCCCAGGCAGTGCAAACAAGAGCGCAGCGACGGCAGGCCGATAACAACAATAGCAACGCAGGCACAAGCATTGCTGGCAACACAACAGGCACGGACGTGGCGTTCCCATCAAACCAAAGGAGAGGAGACGCACCAATGAATTCCGCAAGCACCACGGTCCCCACGGACCTCACCAACGAGCGTTTGCCTTCAGGGCGCCTGCTCGCGCTTGGTTTGCAGCATGTTCTGGTGATGTACGCCGGCACGGTTGCCGTACCGCTGATCGTCGGCGGCGCGCTCAAGCTGCCCAAGGACCAGCTGGCCTTCCTGATCAATGCCGACCTGTTCGCGGCCGGCCTGGCCACGCTGATCCAGGCCATCGGCTTCTGGAAATTCGGCATCCGCCTGCCGGTGATGATGGGCGTGACCTTTGCCTCGGTGGCGCCGATGATCGCCATCGGCACCGACCCCAACGTCGGCCTGCTCGGCATCTACGGGGCGGTGATCGCGTCAGGGATCTTCGGCATCCTGATTGCGCCGATGATGGGGCGCATGCTCGGATTGTTCCCGCCGGTGGTGACCGGCACGGTGATCACGCTGATCGGCGTGTCGCTGATGCGCGTCGGCATCAACTGGGCGGCCGGCGGCCAGCCCACCACGCGCGCGGTGATCGACGGCGTGGCCAAGGAAGTGCCCAACCTCGCCTACGGCGACCTGACCAACCTCGGCATCGCCGGGCTGACGCTGGTGACCATCCTGCTGCTGACCAAGTACGGCCGCGGCCTGGTCGCCAACTGCGCGGTGCTGCTCGGCATCATCATCGGCACGGTGGTGGCGATGGGCATGGGCAAGGTCTCGTTCGAAGGCCTGGATGAAGCCAGCTTCGTCGCCGTCATCACGCCGCTGCACTTCGGCATGCCGACCTTCGAGGTGACCGCGATCCTGTCGATGTGCATCGTCATGCTGATCACGCTGGTGGAATCGACCGGCATGTTCCTGGCGCTGTCTGACATCACCGGCAAGAAGCTGAGCAACGAGGATCTGACCCGCGGCCTGCGCGCCGACGGCCTGGGCACCGTGATCGGCGGCGTCTTCAACACCTTCCCTTACACCTCGTTCTCGCAGAACGTCGGCCTGGTCACCGTGACCGGTGTGCGCTCGCGCTACGTGGCAGCGGCCGGCGGCCTGATCCTGATCGCGTTCGGCTTGTTCCCCAAGATGGCCCACGTGGTGGCCTCGGTGCCGCAGTTCGTGCTCGGCGGCGCCGGCATCGTGATGTTCGGCATGGTGGCCGCCACCGGCATCCGCATCCTGGGCTCGTGCGATTTCAACCGCAATCGCCACAACCTGTTCATCGTCGCCATCTCGATCGGCTTCGGCATGATCCCGACACTGGCACCGACGTTCTTCCAGTACCTGCCCAAGTGGACCAGCCCCTTCACGCATAGCGGCATCGTGCTCGGCACGATCGTGGCCGTGGCGCTGAACCTGTTCTACAACGGCATCCAGTCGCGCGAGGAAGCGATGCGCAACGCCGCCGCCAATTCGCACGGCACCGAGTAACGGTTATATCGAAGTACGCCGCCGGGCCAGTGACTGGCACGCTCATTGCACGGTCAGACGGCGCTTGCGGGCGCCGCGCCCGGTCGGTTTCCCCTGAAGCAAGCAACGACCATGACAACAGAGAACTATCCACGCGATCTCATCGGTTACGGCGCCCGGCCGCCGCACGCCCGCTGGCCGGGCGGCGCGCGCGTCGCGCTGCAATTCGTCCTCAACTACGAAGAAGGCGGCGAGAACTGCGTGCTGCACGGCGACGCCGCCTCCGAGCAGTTCCTCTCCGAGATCGTCGGCGCCGCGGCCTATCCCGACCGCCA
>Ga0102589_1000936_pt1 | contig 46252 bp, 47 predicted proteins | sample AraplaMF_Col_mLB_FD_76858 | JGI IMG/M metagenome (GOLD analysis project Ga0102589, IMG submission 76858) | Arabidopsis root microbial communities from the University of North Carolina, USA - plate scrape MF_Col_mLB | ecosystem: Host-associated > Plants > Roots > Endosphere | place: USA...
GGGAATTAAATTAGATGGTGAAACAGAATTAGAAATAGGTATTCCGATATTTGATACAAAAATATAATCGTTTTTCTGACGATGCTCTTTCCTAATGTCATTGTTTACACTTATTAATTCCTTCAATAAAGCGCATATATCATCATCGAGAGGTAGCATTAAAGTACTGTGACTTTTCATAATTTCGCCAGGTAAAATAAGCGGCTTACTTTCAAATTCAATATTCTTCTCCCGCAATAAACCTAAACTTTTAATTCTAATTCCAGTTTTATAAAGCAATAAGATAGCAATAGAATCTCGGAATCCACTAAAAGTAGACTTATCTAACAAAGAAATTAGTTACGATAACTCCTTTTCTGTAGCAGTCTCTTTAAGCGGCGTATCAACCTTTATTTTAATGCTTTTCCAAAAAAACGACGCTAACCATCCATTATCATAAAAACGCGCTAGAACGGCGCTAATTTGCTTTAGACGCCTTTCAGTGTTGTAACTCTTACGTCTTTAAAAGAAGATAAATATTCGTAAATTTTATCGTTATTAATTTAGTGCAGATAGACAACGTTAGTTACTTCGATAAACTTTGAAAAGTTGTAATTATAGCTATCAATTGTACGAGGTCTTAGCCCGAGTAATTTCCACTGCTGATTAACAATTTCCATAACGTGATTGACCTTAATATTGCGAATATTTGATTCCTCATTTAAAGCGAATTATTGGCGGACTTACGTCTGGAGTTAATATTGAATAAACTTAAATATACGTTTGAATCAACATTATTAAAAGACAACAAAAAACCCCCTAACTGTAATAGTTAGAGGGTAAAACCGCTAATATAGCAAATATGCTTTTGTACAATTCGGAGTTTTATCCGATTATAGTCCGGTTTTTAAGAAATTAAGCTAAATCTTCACCGAAGAATAAGCCGATTTCACGCTCAGCAGAAGCTAGTGAGTCAGAACCGTGAATGATGTTGTGAGAAACAGTTGTTGCATAGTCACCACGGATTGTACCTGGGTTAGATTCTTCAGGTTTAGTTGCTCCCATCATTGTACGAGCAAGCTTAATTACGTTCTCGCCTTCCCATACCATAGCGAAAACAGGACCAGAAGTGATGAAATCAACTAATTCACCAAAGAATGGACGCTCAGCATGTTCAGCATAGTGCTTTTCTGCTAATTCTGTAGGAATTACCATTAATTTAGCACCTTTCAATACAAAACCGCGACGTTCAAAACGATCTACGATATCTCCTACTACTTGACGTTCTACGCCATCAGGCTTAACCATTAAAAAAGTTTGTTCGATTGCCATGTTTAAAACACTCCTTAAATTCGTATAACAGGTTTTACACCTACCGATAAATATTAACAAAAAATCAGGCTTTGTACAACAAAAAGCTAGAATTTACGCTTACCCATAAATAAAGCGACATCTCGTAGTTTTTTCTTGACGGGATGTTTTGGTAATGCATCTATTTCCTGTAATGCCTTTTTCAAATATTTATCACTCATTTTATTAGCTTGCTTAATCGCGTCGGATTTACGCACATAGCGCAGCATGTTTTGACGTTCTACTTCCGTCAAAGTACCTGCAAATACTTTTACCAAATAAGGTTGCATCCCAGGATCATCTTTTAACAATAGAATCGGTAGTGTAATATTGCCCTGCAATAAATCACTACCTGCTGGTTTCCCTAATTCTTTATCTGTTGCCATGATGTCTAAAACATCATCGATAATTTGGAAGCTCATGCCTACAAAATAGCCAAAGCGTTTCAAATGTCTCACAGTTTTGGGATCGACACCTGCTGCTACTGCACCAAGTTCACAACTAGAAGAAATTAGTAACGCAGTCTTGCGTTTGATTCGTCTAAAATAATCCTTTAAGCCTTGATCTAGTCTAAATTTATCTTCGATTTGAATGACTTCACCGTTACAAATTTCCACCATTGTACGTGCTAAAATTTGATGAACTAATGGGTCTTCAAGCTTTGTAACATATTCAAGTGCACGTGCAAAAATAAAATCGCCCGTGTACATTGCAACTCTATTATTCCATTGTGATTTGACAGTCGGGCGTCCTCTTCGCATATTGGAATCATCAATTACATCATCATGCACAAGTGATGCCATATGAATAAGCTCTACTGGCACGGCTATATCCTTCATCTTTTCGATATCATAGTCGCCAAATTTCGCGCCAAGCAACACAAAAATTGGTCGTATCCGTTTACCACCAGCTTGCAATAAATGGAGAGAAGCATCATTGATCAAACCTGAAGAAGAGTTCACTGCTTTTTCTAATTCTTTTTCAATGATTTCGATATCTGATTTCAAATCGGAATAGAGTAGTTTTAACTTCATCTTTTCCACTTGTGAAAACCTTCCCCCATTAACGTACCTTTTTAAAGCCCATATGCATTGCCGCAGCACCGCCACTGTATGCTTTGTACGTTACTTTTTCTAAACCTGCCTGTTCAAACATTGCCGCTAACTTTTTCATACCTGGGAAATCATTTGCTGATTCCTGTAACCAAGAATATTCTTTAAAGCTTTTCGCAAATATTTTACCAAATACCGGCATTATATATTTAAAATAAAAACGGAATAGTTGTCGATAGCCAGGAATTTCAGGTTGAGATGTTTCTAAACAAACAACCATTCCTCCAGGTTTTACAACACGATTCATTTCCTTTAAAACTTGTATATAATCTGGTACATTGCGAAGCCCAAAACCAATTGTTACATAATCAAATGTATTGTCTGGGAAAGGTAATTCCATAGCATTTCCATGTATTAGCTCAATTTGTGGGTATGGCTTTACTTTTTGCTCGCCAACCTTCAGCATGTTTTTACTGAAGTCTACCCCTTTTACTTCTCCGCCTTCACCAACTGCCTCAGCTAAGGCAATTGTCCAATCTGCCGTACCACAGCAAACATCCAGTGCTTTCGCTCCAGGTTTTACTGCCATACGCTTCATCGTATCATTGCGCCAGCCTACATGCATCTGGAAGCTAATAACACCATTCATTTTGTCATAGCTTTGCGAAATACTTTCAAATACTTCGTGCACGTGCTCTTCTTTCGTTTTAGCCATTTTGAAAAACCTCTCTTATCCATTAGTAGAAGCAATGGATGCCTCTACACGTGCTTGTAGAGCTTGTTTCACATCACCTTGTAAAAACGATGCATCTTCTATCATCTGTAACAGCTCTGTTTTTAATTGCACAATTTTGTCCTGTATGACGTTGCCATAGGTCGCTCCAGCGTATCTCGCACTTTCTTCAAGAACCCTACTCATTAACGTTCCTTGTCCACGTTGATATGTTGCCCATTCTCTTTCTAAACGCAAGATTAATAAGCTCTTCTCCACAATTGGAATATAGTTACCAAACGAATAGAGCTCAAAAAATTTTGAGATTAGTCCCGATTCAATATTAGTTATTGAGGCATACCATTGTTCGACTGATCGCTTTTCTGCCTCATATACTTTAATTTGGTGTTCACAACGTTGCACAATTCCTTGCGACAAACTTCTAATCAATGCGACATTTCCCGACATCGCTAAAATTTCATAATAACGACCACTATAAAAGTCTCCAGCTAAAACGGTTAGCTGTTGTTCTTTTGATGTGGCATCTAATTCTCTTATATGATCGTGCGCCGCTAATGCTGCGTACACAATTCCAACAGTGATTGCAGCTTCTCTTTCCTCTTGCTGCCACTCCTCACCATTCAAAAAGGGAACTAGCAAGTAAAACAATTGATTTTCATCGAGCACAGGTACTCCTGTGTATTTTTGCAAAGTTCTATGACGAACATCCATGAAAATCTCTGTTTTTAATTGTGCAATCGAATTTTGAATGTATGTTGCATTCATAGACCTTACTCCATTTCACTTTCAAATACGTCAGCCAATTCATGGATCTAACGCTTGCTTACTGAGTTATTATAGCACACGCGACGATTCGACATAAAAAATTTTTGCTTTATTCAACTTAATAAGCGTTAGTGCTTCCCCATCAATTATGCCTCGGCATAATTTCGTTTGGAATCGACCGGGGGCTTTAACTTCTGCAACTGCCGTTGCACTTTCGCTACAATAGACATTGCTGAAAGAAGTTAAAAACAGTTTACACATTTAGACGATATATATGTGCCATCACTAATTTACAATGGACACAAAACCATTCTTAAAGCACTTCTGAGTGTAATTGCTTTACATTACTTTTTCGCTTCGCTATTTATAACACCATGGGCTGTATGAATCTGTGCTTTCCCACGAATTTTCATGGCAGATGTATGTTCAGTAAATTGAGCAATCATAACTTCTCCTGCATCTAATTTTTCAGAATGATGGAACTTTGTATCTGTACCTCGAGTTAAACCGATTACATGCACGCCATCTTCCTCTGCTTGAATAACAATATAATCTTGTGCCATTGTCTGTACACTCCTTAAATCCGACAAATTCTTAGTCCATCATAACATAATTAGACATGCAATTTAAGACATTTGAATAAATGATAAAACTTCTCTACGTTTTACTTCATCTTCTTCGTAAATACCACGTGCAACCGATGTCACAGTTTTAGATCCTGGCTTCTTAAGCCCTCGCATAGTCATGCACATATGCTCCGCCTCAATCACTACATAAACACCCTTCGGAGAGAGCATTTCCATAATTGTCTCTGCCACTGAAGAAGTGATACGTTCTTGTAATTGCGGACGACGAGCAATAGTTTCTACTGCACGTCCTAATTTACTTAGTCCAGCAACAATGCCATCGTTTGGTATGTATGCGACATGAGCTTTTCCGTAAAACGGCACTAGATGATGCTCACACATCGAATAAAAAGGAATGTCCTTTACAAGTACTAATTCCTCATGGTCTTCATGAAATACTGTTTTAAAATAATCTTTTGCGTCTTCATGTAAGCCACTAAACATTTCTGCATACATTTTTGCTACACGTTTCGGTGTATCGAGTAAGCCTTCACGATTTACATCTTCGCCTACCGCTTCTAATATCATTTTTACTGCTTCTTCTATTTTCAATAAATCAACATTCGACATCCGTAAAAACCCTCCTGCGTATCAATACATTACACATTTCCTTATGCATCGTAGCATATCCAAAAGGTAAGCGCAAAACGACTTACTTGATTCAAAAGAAATTCAACGCTATATGAGAAAAATTACCACTTTTCACTTCTAATTAGGAGCACATTTACTAAATTTTGGCTCATCAGCATAGCGTGTGGTTGATCTCAGTTCCAATTGGGCGGTTTCCTAGGGCGCCCGATGAGCCGCTTCGCTTACGCTCCAAGCTCTCGGGCCAACAGATGTCTTTTGCGCGAAAGCGTGAGTGCAACGTAGTGGCAGCAGCGGGTTTTCTATGTGCGAAAGCGAAGCGGCAGCAACAACAGCACGATGCTGGTCACGAAGGGTTATCACAGGATGTGATGGTTTTAGCCTTCGTTCCTCTATCGCTAATTCCTAAGGAGTCGCCAAGTCGTAACGAAGATCAACTAATATTATGGTATATGTTTTAGCAAAGGGCATCCCAACTTTTAGTGATATTCCTCAATTGTGCATATGATATCTATAATGATTACACTATGTTTATTTCATCTTTCTATGTACCTTTAGCTTATTTAGCTATCTACGCCAACTCTTCGTAGTAAAGATTAATAAGATCTCGGTTTAATTGTGTTCGGAGGCTTAAGGCCAACAAACGGTCCAAAGATTACTTAACGCTGACGCTTCGCTTTTGCTACTAAAACATCCGCTAAAATAAGTTAAAAAGAGCAGCCTCCATGTTCATTAACATGAAGACTGCTCTATGTAACTACTAGACGTGTATTATTTTACAGCATCTTTAAGCGCTTTACCTGGTTTGAAAGCAGGTACTTTGCTAGCAGCGATTTCGATTTCTTTACCAGTTTGTGGGTTACGACCTTTACGAGCCGCACGTTCACGTACTTCAAAGTTACCAAAACCAATTAATTGTACTTTGTCACCCTTTGCAAGAGCATCTTGAATTGTATCAAATACAGCTTCAACTGCTTTAGAAGCGTCTTTTTTAGAAAGACCTGCAGCTTCAGCAACAGAGTTTACTAATTCTGTTTTATTCACACCATTCACCTCCTCTCAAAGGGTCATGAACCAATTCTGTAAAAAGATTAACACATAGAAAACCGCTACGCAACTGTATTCATTCATGATTATAACCAAAAAATTAGATTTTCACCCAAAAAACAAAAATAAAAGGACTTTTCGCATAAAAACGAAAAGCCCTGTAGTAATTTTTTGCGCTTTATTTTTCTTTTTATCACTACAAAATAAATGTGACTAATCCTCTATCACCTTCATTCACCATACGTTCAATTGTTTGTCGCATCCTTTTTTTGGCTGTAGATGGAACAGCATCCATTTTATAGCGTATTCCTTCTTTTAACACTTCATGTAGCGGAGTTCCAAAAAGTTGCGTGCTCCATAAAGCTTCACGATCATGTAAATAAGCATGATTTAAATCCTTAAGCAATTGTTGACTATGGAATTCAGAGCCTATTAGTGGCGCGAATTCTGATTCCATATCTACACGAATGATATGATATGATGGTGCTTTTGCCTTCATACGCACACCATAAAAATTATTTTGTTTAATGAGCTCTGGTGCTGTTGGCTCAAACTCTTGCATCATTGGTAGTGTGACACCATAACCAGTCGAATCTGCTTCATTAATTGCACTTTTAAAGCGTTTTTGTGCCTCTTTTGCTTCTGCCGCCTCTTTAATAAAGAGTAGCCAATCTCGTTTCGTCTCAATTGGTTCATCTAGCCATTCATTACAAACCGACTTATATAGCTCGCCTTGTAATGATACTCGAATGACCGCTGTTCCAATACCAGCATCCACATGTACCACTTCACTTTGATCAATAAAATCAATGGCTTTAAAGGCATCTGACGCCTGCTGCACATCTCTAATTTTCATAATAGATGACAGCACTTCTTCCATCGAATCAATTAGGGCAATATTCAATGGGTGTGTTGCATCTAAAACATCTAACCAATCTGGTTTTTCCACCTCAATTGTTCGAATTGGAAATTCAAATAATGCTTCTTGCAAAATATATTGAATATCAGATGCACGCATTTGATCAATTGAAATAGCAATTACTGGAACATTATAGCGCTCAAATAGTTCATTTCGAAGCTGTACCGTTTCTTCCCTTGCCGGCATTTGGCAATTTAATACAATAACAAATGGTTTTCCAATATCCATTAATTGCTCTACAATTTCTTCTTCAGCCTTCTCTGCCGCACGACGACTTATACCATTGACCGTGCCATCTGTTGTTACAACAATTCCAATATTGGCATGGTCACGAATTACTTTATCAGTGCCTATTTTCGCCGCTTCTTGGAAAGGGATAGGCTCTGTATGCCAAGGTGTATGCACAAATTTCGGACCATTTTCATCCTCATAGCCCTTTGTGCCTTCAATGACATACCCAACGCAGTCTGCTAAACGAATTTGGAATGTCATTTCATCTTCACCGACCGCAATACGTGTTGCTTGGGCAGGCACAAACTTCGGCTCAGCAGTCATAATGACTGGCCCCGGCGAGCTTTGTGGCAACTCGTCTTGTGCACGCATTCTTTCTGTTTCATCCACAATGTTTGGTAACACGACCGATTCCATAACCTTTTTTACAAATGTTGATTTACCTACACGTACTGGACCGACAACACCAATATAAACATCGCCATTTGTGCGCTCTGCAATTTCTCTAAATACTGCTTCACTCAAGGTTTCTGCCTCCTTTATCTACGCTTTTTCACTATATGCGAGCGGTTAGATAAATATGAAAAGCCCCTCACAAATGTAAGGAGCTTATTGGCTAATCTTTTTTAGTTTTGGATTCATACTCTTGAATTAATTTTTCTCTAGCTTTTTTCGCATCACTATTATAGGCGTCCATAAAATAAATCGGCTCACCTTTTTCATCTACGGTATATGGTAAAGAATAAGCTGGCACTACTGGATATTTATCGATAAGTAGCTGACGAATATCATCTCCAGGTTTTACATCAGGCTTGTCTTCTTTTAGTAGTTGCCCTAAATCTACTGAATAGTCGACATGCATTTCGCCATCGCCTGTCATAAATATTGGTAATTCGGCACCAGAGTAGGGGCTCTTCACAGTTAAATCTGTTTTATAGCCCAATTTTTCAAAGTTAATTTGAAATACATTATCAGAAATTACACCCTTTGTCGGTAAATATTGGGTTGAAAGTTTGCGAATATTAATTTCACGAATTCGCTCTGCGGCATTTAAATCTACCAATTTTACTTTAGCTTCATTCTCTGGATCCCAAATAATATACTGAAAAATCCCACCCTTTTCATAGGCGTTCCCAGGAATTTGCGCAAGATATTTAGGCATAAGTTTTTCAAAATCAATTAAATATTTTATATATATATCTGTTTCTAGCTCGCTATTTTTAATTGGAACTAGTCCACCAGTTGCTTCACGATATTCATCAACCGCACGCTGAACCGCAGCTAAATTGTCAGCATCCGGCACTTGTTTTGCCCTTTTCTCGTCTTCTGGATATGCACAACCTACTAGAAGTACAGCGGTTACTATTACCAAAAGAAAAGCACTTAGTTTTTTCATGTCACTTCCACCTCATCATTTTTATGCTGGCCATGTGGCTACAATTAGAACCATTAAAAATGTGCCAAGGCCAAACAGTATGTATGCAATTAAATTTACGATTGTACGTAAAAAAACGTTCGAAATCTTATTACGACCGAAATAAATTAAACCAATAGATACAATCAAAAAGCCGATACAATAAAACGATACCCACATTACATCAAGCGCAGGCAAATGTGCTAACGGACCCATTTAAAACAACCACCTTTCTACAACGTCACGAAACAATCAAAGTATATTATACTATGTGCTTTCGCTAAAATGAAATAGTTGTCCAATAACTATCAATCAATTATGCCTCGGCATAATTCCGTGACATCCGTCGGAGGCTTTGGGCCAACGTGATGTTGGTCACTCAGTCATTGCCACAGGACGTGGCGCTCTTAGACTGAATTCCTTTATTTCAGCGGGTGTTTGGACACTGGTTGAAAAGTTACTTAAAACCGCATCGTACCCCACCTATAGAGGTAGGAGACTTTTGCTGAAAGTAGTTAAATGGACAACCTTTATAAAATATTCAATTAAAAGCACACAATAAGGCGTCTCAGCTATTCTCTGAGACACCTTATTTATGTCCATTTTATGACAAAACTAATCAAATAGATCAGATGTATTTTTACCTTTTTTATCCATATTAATCAATTTAGAATATCATGTCATCGATTTCTCGCTTTTTCATACGCATCATTAATGTATCAACCGCTACTTTGGGTTCGATATTACTAAATAGAACACTATAAAGCTCCGCTGTGATCGGCATAGCAACGCCATATTTCTCTGCTAGCTGATAGGCCGCTTTTGTTGTGCGTACCCCCTCAACAACCATGCCCATTTGGTCGAGTACCTCAGGGAGTTTCATTCCTTGCCCCAACAAATTACCTGCGCGCCAATTACGGGAGTGTACACTTGTACATGTTACAATTAAGTCCCCCATGCCTGAAAGTCCTGAAAATGTGAATGGATTACCTCCCATTTCAACACCAAGACGTGAAATTTCAGCCAAACCTCGAGTAATAAGTGCCGCTTTGGCATTATCACCATAAGTTAAGCCGTCTGAAATACCTGCCGCTAATGCAATTACATTTTTTAATGCGCCACCAATTTCTACACCAATCACATCTTTGCTTGTGTAGACACGGAAATATTGGTTCATAAATAAATCTTGCACTTTTTCTGCGGCTTCAATGTTTGCACAAGCTGCAGTGACCGTTGTTGGATGGTGTAAGACAACTTCCTCTGCATGACTTGGACCTGAAAGTACAACAACTTCTTCTACAAATTCTGAAGGTAGACTTTCTACTAAAATTTCTGAAATTCGTTTTAATGTATCGGGCTCAATTCCCTTCGATACATGCACAAACAGTATTTTTTTATCGAGTGTTGCTCTCATTTTTTCACATACTTCTCGAATAGCCTTAGTTGGCACTGCTACAATAATTGTCTCCGAATGAGCAACTGCCTTAGCAATATCACTTGTCGCATACAAATTCGTCGGTAGTACAGTTTCAGGTAAATACTTTCTATTAGTATGCAGGTTATTAATTTCTTCAGCTTGATCTGTTCGATGAGTCCATAGAAGTGTATCATGCCCATTTTCTGCAAGTACCATCGCAAGTGCTGTACCCCACGAGCCAGCCCCTAACACACAAACTTTTTCCATTCAAAATCCTCCCTTGTTAAGAAAAAACAACAATTCGGTCTTAATAGTAACGAAAAATGCTAGAGAAAAATTATACTTTGCTCTTTTGTAAAAAGACGCCACCCAACAATATTGTCGGGCTGGCGTATTGTATGTGTATATTTTTCCTAAGCACGAGCACGGGAAATTAATCGAATTGGCGTTCCTTCAAAATCAAATGTTTCTCGGATACGGTTTTCTAAAAATCGTTCATAAGAGAAATGCATTAGTTCTGGCTCATTAACAAATACCACAAACGTCGGTGGCTGGATCGCAACTTGTGTAGCATAGTAGATACGAAGACGGCGTCCTTTATCAGCTGGTGCTGGGTTACGTGCCACAGCATCCTCGATCACCTCATTAAGGATAGATGATTGAATACGCATTGCATGGTTTTCACTTACACGTTGTATAATCGGTAAAATTTGATGTACACGCTGCTTCGTATTGGCCGATACAAAAATAATCGGTGCATAGTCTAAGAATAAGAAATGCTCACGAATTTGCTGTGTAAAGACGTTCATTGTTTTTTCGTCTTTTTCAATAGCATCCCATTTATTTACTACGATAACAACAGCTTTTCCTGCTTCATGCGCATAGCCTGCAATTTTTTTATCTTGTTCTTGAATGCCTTCTTCTGCATTTAGAACGACTAAAACAACATCAGAGCGTTCAATTGCTCGTAACGCACGCAATACAGAGTATTTCTCTGTCGTTTCGTATACTTTCCCTTTTTTACGCATACCTGCCGTATCAATAATGACATATTCCTGATCATCATACTCATAAGGCGTGTCAATAGCATCTCGAGTAGTCCCAGCGATATTACTCACAATAACGCGGTCTTGGCCTAAAAATGCATTTACTAATGAAGATTTCCCTACATTTGGACGACCAATTAACGAGAATTTAATAACCTCTTCTCCATATTGCTCTTCATCTTCCTGAGGGAAATGATTAGCACATTCGTCCAATAAATCCCCTAAACCTAAGCCGTGAGAACCAGAAATTGGCCAGGGCTCACCAAAGCCAAGCGCATAGAAATCATAAATCATTTCGCGCATGTCTGGGTTATCAATTTTATTCACTGCTAAAACGACCGGTTTTTTTGTTTTGTATAAAATTTTAGCTACTTGCTCATCAGCAGCTGTTACACCTTCACGACCATTTGTCATAAAGATAATAACGTCCGCTTCATCAATGGCGATTTCTGCTTGTTGACGAATTTGCTCTAAAAACGGCTCGTCCCCAATCTCAATACCACCTGTATCAATAATATTAAAATCATGTGTTAACCACTCTGCCGAACTATAAATACGGTCGCGTGTAACGCCTGGGATATCTTCCACAATCGATACACGTTCTCCTACGATACGATTAAAAATCGTCGACTTACCTACGTTCGGACGACCTACGATGGCTACTACTGGTTTCGTCATCTGTACTTCATCCTTCCAACTTCTTGTCTTTCGCTATTATACACGAAAAATGCCATTATATCATATCATATCCATAAAAGAGCGCGCTATGTACTATTCTATTTATCTCTCTGGAATTTTTTTCATCGCTTTCTCTTAAATCTAGTGGTTAGATGAGGCTATGCTCACATGGACTTATTCTATCCATTTCTTTGATTTTTCTATCCGTTTCCTCCATAAAAAAAGCGAGGACACAAACTGCATCCTCGCATGTCTAGTTTATTTAAAATTTTTCAGTTTATCGCCAATGACATCACCGAAAGAGAAGCCAGTGTTTTCTTCTGGTAATTCATAGTCGACTACTTCCTCTGCCTCAGGATTTTCAAGTAAATCCTTAATGCTTAATGCTAAACGACCTTCTTCACCATTAACGTCAAGCACTTTTACCTGTACATCCTGTCCTTCTTTTAGAGCTTCGTGTGGCGTGTTTATATGCTTATGCGCAATTTGCGAAATATGCACTAAACCTTCTACACCTGAGAAAACTTCTACAAATGCTCCAAATGAAGTAAGACGTTTTACTTTTCCGTCTAGGACTGTTCCTTTAGCTGCACGCTCTTCTATGTTCGACCAAGGACCAGGAATCGTATCCTTAATAGATAGCGAAATACGCTCATTTTCTGGGTCTACAGAAAGGACTTTCACCTTTACCTCTTGTCCTTCTGATAAAACCTCGCTCACATCACTCACATGCTCATGAGACACTTGTGAAATATGCACAAGGCCATCAATACCACCAAGGTCAATAAATGCACCAAATGATGCGATACGCTGTACTTTACCATCTAAAATATCGCCAGTTTTAATATGATTAATAACATCTTTCTTTTGAGAAGCTTTTTCAGCTTCCACTACAGCACGATGTGATAAAATCAAACGATTTTTTTCTTTATCAAGCTCAACAATTTTAAAGCTAAGGGATTTACCTTTATAGTCTTCAAAATCATCAACAAAGTAGTCTTCTACTAGGGATGCTGGAACGAAGCCACGTACTCCTAAATCAACGACAAGACCGCCTTTAACAATATCTTTTACTTCCGCTTCGAAAATTTCCCCAGCGTTGAATTGTTGCTCAAGTGTATCCCATGCTTTTACAGCATCTACTTTTCGTTTTGATAATACATAGTTTTCATCTTCAACTTTTGTAATCATCAACTCCAACTCATCCCCAACAGAAATTACGTCAGACGCTTTTTCAATGTGTAAGCTTGATAGTTCACTTATTGGTACAATACCGTCAAATGGTGCACCTGGAATTGAAACAGTTACCGCTTTTTCATCAACTTGCTCTGCAATACCTTTGACGATATCACCTTCGTTAAACGTTTGTTCTGCATAGTTCATTTCTTCAGACATATGTAACCCTCCTTCGCATCTTCCCTTACTATTTTATTCGAAATTGAAGATAAAGACAAAAATAAATCCTTTAAATTCAAAAAAAGTCTGAAATTTTAGGATTTATATCATTTTTTCTTGCGCTAATTTTAAAATGGCCTGTGCAGCTTCATCAATTGATAATGCTGTCGTATCTAAAAATGTGGCATCTGCTGCCTGAATTAGTGGCGATGCTTCACGCTCGCTATCCATTTTATCGCGCAGGGCAATTTCCTCTTGAAGCTTCTCGATAGAAGATTCAATTCCTCGTTTTTGATTATCAATAAAACGACGTCTTGCTCTCTCTTCTACAGTTGCAGACATAAAGATTTTTAGTTCTGCAGTCTTTAATACATGCGTAGCAATATCGCGCCCATCCATTACAACACCACCATTAGCCGCAAGTTTTTGTTGCTGTGCTACTAATAGTTCACGTACTTTAGCGTGTGCCGCTACTTGTGAAACAGATGAAGTTACCTCATTTGATCGAATTTCTGCCGACACATTCTTCCCATCTAAAAAGACAAGTTGTCCTTCAGAAGAAGGCTTTAATTCAATTGTGCTAGATGCTAGCATTTCTGCTAATTTTGTTTCATCATCTAAATGTATGTTTTGTTGCATTGCTTTATACGTCACAGCACGATACATAGCACCTGTGTCGATATAAGTAAATCCAAGTGCCTCTGCAACAATTTTCGCGATTGTGCTTTTCCCAGCACCAGCCGGTCCATCAATCGCAATTTGAATGTTTTTTTTCATATTTTCCCCTACTTTCTATCACACCATATTGTATCATAAAAAAAAGCCCTCTTTAAGCAGAGGGCTTTCTTAAATCAAAAATACTACTCGTTTTGAAGGTGGGTAAACTCCCTGCAAAATTTCATGGTATTTTCCACCCCAGTAGTGAATGGGAAGACCAATCAATTATGCCTCGACATAATTGCGTCCGCAGGCTTTGGGCAAGCAAATGTTTTTTTTTCGCGAATGCGTAGCGGCAGCTGCAACAGCAGGTTTTTTCGCGCAAAAGCGTAGTGCTAATGTAGCGTCAGCGGCACGATGTTGGTCACTCAGCCATTGCCACAGGAAGTGGCGATCTTAGACTAAGTTCCTCTATTTCAGCGGTTAATTGGGCACACGCTGTAAGAGATTAATAAGTCTAAAAAATCAAGCATCAAAAGGATTTATTTCTTTACGACGATTCACTAATTGACGTTCAAAGCAGAAACGAACAATATGCTGTTGGTCTACATCATCAGTATCTGTTAATTGAATAGTCGCAATTTTTTGGTCATCTATTTCGAATATACGTACAACCGTCGCATCCGTGACCACGTATTTTGCATCCCCATTGGCAAAAGGTAAAACGATTGTTAACTTAACCTCGTCATCATCTTGAAAAGCAATTGCCCCTTTCAAGGTCACTGCCAAACCACCTGCACTAATATCAGTTGTTACTAGCTGATATTTGTAATCCTTAAACTGTATCGCTACATCCACAGGTGTTTCCACACGTACATATTCACGACGTTGAATTTTGATAAAGTCATCTGCTTTTGGACAATGCAACATAATCATAGGTATATTACCAGCTTTACGTCCAATCACTTCAGTATTGAATGCAAATGAATGCTTATCCTCTGTGCGAAAAGTTGCTCTAAATTCAGATCCATCTATTAAAAAAGCGGTTTTCTTTGTGGCAACATTTATTGGATAATCGATATAAATAATATTTTCTTTTTGCTCTACAACTTTACAGCGGAATTTTTCAACACGTTCTGTATAAGTTGGTTCAAGTTCTAATTGAGTACCAATTTTTATTTCCATGAGCATCTCCCCGAACACAAATATACCTATATTATCGCATGAGATGCTCACTTTGGCTATATGAACTGGTAGTTTTTTCTTATATTAAGTTAAATATTCCACTTTTAAAACATTATGATTTTCAGCGTCAATAACAATTCGGAATGTTTCTTGCGTGTTTTTATCACGGACCGCAATTACCTCATAGCAAAGACGTTGTTCATATGAACCGTTATCTGTATAAATATTTCTTACTTCTTGCACTTTCACATCATCATCGAAGAAAGTTTTCCAATCAATTGGTTTTGCAGTTTGTGGTTTAATCGTTTCTGCCTGAATATATTCCATCGCATTTGCACCAAGTAACTCGCCTGTATCCTTAGCAAGTTTTAATTGCACCCCATCTGCATAAATCAATGCATTATCGCCAGGGTGAACACGTGCAAATGTCACATGCCATGCTTGATGGTTTTCACGAGATTCAACAAATGCAACATCACTCATTCCAAGTCGTTTTACATATTCTTCAGCTTTTTTCATAATTTCATCTTGTGATAGCCTTGCTTCATCTACTGGACGTTCCACTAAATAAGATATTAAATGTCCACCCTTTTCTGTTAGATCAACATATCCTAAACGAATATCTTGGTGGAATTGGATATGATAAAACGGATATGGTGCAGTATCGCTACTTTTCGTTACAGTAAATGTTGCATCTTTTAAGATAGGGAATAGTTGTTTCACTTTTTCCAATGCTTCTTTTTCAGTAATGACTGAATCTTGTAATGCTTTAAGCTCTATTTTTTTCTGCCAATCCGATTCACTTAATGTAAGTGGGAAGTCTTTTTCGCTGTAATCCTTTAATGTCTTTTGAACATTATCAAATGTTGTATTTGGGTTCTTAGTATCTACTTGTCGTAACCAGACATCCATCTTACCGTTGTTTTTATAAAAATCTACTGTTGCTGCTGACCACTCATCTGAAAGTGATTGTAAATTTGTAGAGATTTGTGGCATTTTTTCTCGCCAAGCTTCGTAATCACCTGTATCAGCTGTTTTCTTTGCCTCATCTCCTAGACGCCCTAAGTAACTTAGCCAGTCATTAGACATCTCCTGCCCGATAGGAATATTCGACATTGAAGATCGAACGTCAGAGCTTAGTCGCCAAACAGAATCTAACTCATTGTGAATGGCATTGTCATCCTGAAACAATAGAGATTGTGAAACAGATCGCTGTAAATGCGATAATTTCTCTGATGCATCCGTTAAATTATCTGTGTACTGAGCTAGCACAGTACGTTGTAAACTTACATTTTTTCCGTGCATATTAATGCTATATGCCCCTAAGCCAATAACTGCCGCAGTGAGTATAACGAGCATAGTTCTCATTTTTTTCCTCCTTCCTTATGAACAGAAAATGTGTTCTCCAATTCGTTTAATTTGAGGTCGTGACCAAATCCACTTACTTGTAGCTGTTTTCGGATTAAAATAATAAAGTGCATTTTCTGAAGGATCCCATCCATTCATAGCATCAAGAACTGCTTCTTTTGCACGTTCATTTGGTTCAAGCCAAATTTGTCCATCTGCCACCGCAGTAAATGCTAGCGGTTGGAAAATAATACCTGAAATAGTATTTGGGAATTCAGGGCTTTCCAAACGATTTAAAATAACAGCCGCTACAGCCACTTGACCTTCATAAGGCTCTCCCCTAGCTTCACCATAAACCGCATTCGCCATTAACTGTATATCTCTGTCAGTATACTTTGGAGGTACTTGAGTTTTAGTCCCATTATTATTACTACTACCACTACTATTACCTCCACCACCACCGCCAGTGTTTGTTTTCACTTGCCGTTCAAGTGGAATGCCACCATAATAAGTAAATTGATTTCCTGCATTTAACTGCGCTTTTACCCATCCTTCATCGTAATCTGAATAACCCGATAAAGCTTTTTTAGTTTTAGCGCCGGCTACCCCATCTACTGGTAAACCATATTTTTCTTGGAAAATTCGTAAAGCCCAATATGTGTTATAGCCAAATTTGCCGTCAATTTTACTTTTATAAAATCCTAAGTATTGTAGCCTTGCCTGAAGCTCAATTACATCATCTCCATAAGCACCACGAGAAATCTGTTGCTCGGTAAATGCAATGGCGTCATTTTGCGGAATAGCAAATATACTAATCCCCAACATCAAGGCAAAAACTATGCTTACAAAACGCATTATCATCACTCCTTTTTTGATAGCTTGAAACAAACGACTTATTTTATACATATCAATTTTGCCTCGGCAAAATTGCGTCTGGAATCGTCTTTATGCTTAGGCCTGCTATATGCCAGGTCAGTTAGCCATAATTGCATGGATGCGATTACGGCTAACATCCCTTTAAGAACTCCTTTCCGATTCCCGTGACATCCGTCGGAGGCTTTGGGCCAACACGATGTTGGTCACTCAGTCGTTGCCACAAGACGCAGCGTTCTTAGATTGAGTTCCTCTATTTCAGCAATTGTTTTTTGTACCGAAAGCGTAGCGACAGGTACAGATCTTTGGACACCCGCTGAAAAGTAACTTAACCTCATTTATCTCACCACTTATAGAGGTGGAAGATTTTTGCTGAAATAAATTTAAAAAATAGAAAAGCGCAGAAATCTTTTTTAGATTTCTACGCTTTATATTTTTTATGCATATGCAAATGTTGTACTAGGTGATAGTGAGCGAGCTTGACTTTTCGTAGCCCAAACCACCACAAAAATAGCATAAAGGGGATCATTAAATATACCCAATATCCTTTGAATGATAAAATTGTATTATATAAAATGTGTAATACTACCGGTGCACATAGCGCCATTGCAATCATTTCTTTCGTCTTTGCATGCTTAGAAAACTTGGCACGTCCATAATAATAGCCCATTACAACACCGAACAAAGCATGACTTGATACTGGTAATAATGCACGCATAAATGCAGTATTTAAACCGAAAGAAAATAAATAAAGCACATTTTCTATCGTGGCAAAGCCAAGAGATATACTTGCACCATACAGTATGCCATCATAGGGATCATCAAATTCTACATGATTGTAGATTGCGATCAAAAGTACAAACCATTTAAAAAACTCTTCAACTACACTAGAAAAAACTACATCTTGTAGATAAAGATAACGAAAGACCCCTTCCTCTGTTAGTACATATTGTAAGAACAGGATTGGGAACGTTAAAAATGCGCCATACAAAAACGTTTGAAGTAAGGTTCTTCTTGGCTCCGTTGCCATCTGATTGCGCAAATAAAAGTAACTAAAAAGCGCTAGACCGGGAGCAATGGCAGCTGATAATAGAATGATCATGATGCCGGCTCCTTTCAAAAATCAATTTCGCCTTGACATAATTATGTTAAGATTTTAAAATTCGTGACATCCTTCTAATGAATAAACCAACAAAATGTTGGTTAATTTCGGCGTTTTCAAAGGATGTAAAATTCTTTATCCCAAGTTTATCTTTTTCTACCGATTATTGGACAACCGCATAAAAAAATAAATCCGTATATCTCAGGTAGCAAATTTCTTCTGCGTCATTTAACTTCTGTTTTCGACAAAAAAATATCTGTTACAAGAAGATAAACTGATATTATTATACCATGATATGACATAAAACTTTTTAAAAGGAGATAAATATTTTTTATGAAAAAAACAATTTTATTAATTCATACAGGTGGAACTATTTCTATGGCGATGAGCGATGAAGGTGCCGTTATGCCAAACAAGGAAAATCCTCTAATGAAGGAAAGTAGTAAACTTGATGCACTTGCTTCAATTATTGAAATGGAGGCTTTTAACCTCCCATCACCACATATTACACAAAAAGAAATGCTTAAATTACGCAATCTTATTATCGACAAAGTTTCAGAGGAGAAAATAGATGGCGTTGTTATCACTCATGGTACAGATACATTAGAAGAAACAGCTTATTTTTTAGAGTTAACGACTGATTTATCAATTCCTATTGTCTTAACAGGTGCAATGCGCTCCTCAAACGAACTTGGTGCAGACGGTATTTATAATTTAGTAGAAGCTGTCCGTGTAGCCGTAGATGAAGAAGCTCGTGAGAAAGGTGTACTAGTTGTCATGAACGACGAGGTCCACCTTGCTGTTAACACTACAAAAACAAGCACTAGTTCTGTAAATACTTTTCAGTCACCTCAATATGGCCCGATAGGACTTATTACAAAATCAAGAATATTATTTCATCATGCACCTATCCGCCGTCAATATGTGGAAATTGATGGGTTATCAAAACGCGTAGCCATGCTGAAAGTGTATGCTGGCATGGAAGTTGACTTACTTGATGTAGTACTTGCATGTAAATATGATGGCGTTGTGTTAGAGGGGCTTGGACAAGGCAACGTCCCTCCAACGGTTGTTAAAGGTATTGAAAGTCTTTTAGAGCGTGGTATTCCTGTTATACTCGTATCCCGTTGTTTTAATGGAATCGCTGAAGGTGTTTACGGCTATGTTGGCGGTGGCAAGATGCTCGAAGACTTAGGAGCTATATTTGCAACCGGTATTAATGGTCAAAAGGCGCGATTAAAATTATTAATTGGACTCAACAAAGAAGGGGCTCCTCTTGATTTAAAAGAATTTTTCATGTAAGGCTAATGTATTCAATATTCACTAATAGTTATGCATCTACAATTTGCTTATAATAATTCAAGATTTTATGTAAATGATTGATTGCTATCTCAAAATCTGGCTGAATAACAGAGAGTTGCATGAAATTTCTTTGGCGTAAGTATTGGCTATCCGCATGAACAAAATAACCATTTAAATTTAAATCTATCTGTAGATTTGCCAAAGCCTTAGGAAGTTGTAAAGTGATTAGCATCGGATACTGTCTTGTTGAAACTTGATAGTGCATATATGGTAGCTGCTGCAATGTTTTAAAGCGTTGCTGTAGCTGTCCATATCTTTCTGGATAGGCTTGTAATGCTGTAGCAACATTTGCAACAAGTACTGCTGGTAATGTAAACGGAATCGCACCTTGCTGGTAATTAGCTAAATCGAGATAAGCAGGTAATGTTGTAGATGATTTCACAATGTTTTGCGAAAAAACAAAAGCCAAGCCACTGAGTGCACCAATTGCTTTTCCACTCACTGCAGTCGCTAAATAACAATCTTTTAAAGAAAACGGCATTGCTCCGAAAGAACTAATGCAATCAATGCAAAGCTTGACGTTATATCGCTTTGTAAGCTGTAAAATTTCCTTTATATCATTACAAGTACCAGTTGATGTTTCTCCATGTACTGCAAGAAGCCATCGATAAGTTCTATTTTGCAAATAAGAGTCCAGCATATTTGTATCAAAGGAACTTCCCCAATCTTGCTCAATGACATCAAAATCTAATGACCATCTCTCTGCTTGTTTTCGAAGACGTTCTCCAAACTCACCATTGGTTAAAATCAGTCCACGCCCTAGTTGTTGAGCCTTTAATTGCCCTAGCATAACTTCATTTGCCAATGTCCCAGTTCCTACAATTGTGGCTACATGCTCTGCTCCTGATAGTTGAAGCAGCTTATTCCTCATTTGCTCAAATAATGATTGAAAGCCTAACGAACGATGAGAAAGCTCTGAATACATAAATGATTCGCTTTGTTTCACTGGACCCGGATAAAATGTATGGCACTCCTTCGCAAGTCTTTGCTGCAAAGACTTTTCAAACTGCTGTCGCGTTAATACCATTGGTAAAAATAAAGCATCCTTTGTCCCAGTAGCAGGTGCAAATTGGGTAAATCCCATTTGCTTATAAAGTTTCTCTTCACGAGTAGTACCTGAGATAACCGCTGCCGAATAACCTTTTTCGTAGGCAAAAGCAGTTAGTGCCTGTGTCAATTTCAGCAATACTCTTCCTGTTCGATATGCCTTCTTGACGGCAAGCAATCTAATTTCACAAAGCTTAGTACTAATCTCTTTTGATAAATACTGCTCAACCTCTCCTATCTTTTCATCGATTGAGAACGGCCTTTGATCTCTAAATGCAAGCATGCCTATAAGTTCTACTCCTTTATAAACAACGATATACGTATTTTCATGATGAAAACGGTCAACTTTTTTCCTTTCGGAGTTTGGTTTATGCTGTGGAATTTCTTCGACAAAGGTTTCATAATTTAATCGTGCAATTTCCTCAAACTCCGCTTCTGTATTCGCAATTTTACACCAATACATATAATCACTTCCTTCTTCCTAAAGCTTCTTTAATATTTGACATATGTTTAATAATCATAAAAAATATCGCTACTAGAATTGGCATATATAACACTAATTTATCTGTATAGATAATCGCCCCAGCATATAATAGAAAGCCACCTATCATACTAAGCGTTAAACTTCTAGTGACAATTAGTGTAATGGCAGTCCCGACAACCATCATAAAAAATAAGCTCGGAGATAATGCCAGACCTACACCTATAAAAGTTGCTACTCCTTTTCCCCCATTAAACTTAAGCCAAAACGGAAACATATGACCAAGCATGCCCAAACTAGCGCCTATAACGATTTCCCATTCTTCGAAATGCAATAAACGTCCTGCACCGACAATAAGCACACCTTTTAAAGAATCCCCTAAAAAGGTCCATAGAAAAGCACCTTTCCCAATTACACTGCCAGCATTTCTAGCCCCTAGGTTTTTACTTCTTTCTCCCTGTAAATTAACACCATACGCTTTTCCAACGACATACGCCGTCATGAAGTTCCCTACAATATAACTTAGAAACCAATATAATCCAAGCATTCTTTCACACCTTTTTTATCTGCTTTGATAAGTTGTGTATGTTCTTTCATCCGTCGCTTTGATCTCTTTCCGTCGCTCTGGACCTTCTTTCCGTCCCTTCGATCTCTTTCCGTCGCTCTGGACCTTCTTTCCGTCCCTTCGATCTCTTTCCGTCGCTCTGGACCTTCTTTCCGTCGCTTCGACTCTTTCATCCGTCGCCCTGGCTCTTCTATCCGTCGCTTTGATCTCTTTCCGTCGCTTCGACTCTTTCATCCGTCGCCCTGGCTCTTCTATCCGTCGTTTTAATCTCTTTCCGTCGCTCTGGACCTTCTTTCCGTCCCTTCGGCTCTTTCATCCGTCGCCATGACCCTTCTTTCCGTCGCGTTCTCTCTACTATCCGACGTTTTAAAAAAAGCTGTATAAGCATAAACGCTTATACAGCTCCTATTGCTATTTCGCTCTATTGGCAATTGTCTTCGCTATACAGTCGCCATGGAAACGGCCATTTTCAATAAAAATTTCATTGGCATTATTTCCAGCTGCAATAACTCCCGCAATAAATAATCCTTCTACATTTGTTTCCAGTGTTTCTTGATTAAAGAAAGGACGACCAGTTTCATAATCAATAGAGACACCCATTGCTCGAATAAATGAATGATCTGGATGATAGCCTGTCATCGCAAATACAAAATCATTTTTTAAAGTTTTCTTGCTACCATCTATTTCTACTACGACCTCATGCTCACGGATTTCCAGTATATTTGTATTGAAATGCATTTGGACTTCTCCGTTTCGTACTACTCCTTCAAATTCTGGTAAAACCCAAGGCTTGATGCTAGATGAATACTCACTACCTCGATAGGCAACAGTGACGCGAGCTCCAGCCTTATTCAACTCAAGCGCCGCATCCACTGCCGAATTCTTCCCACCTATTACTAGAACATCAGTATCAAAATATTCATGCCCCTCTTTAAAGTAATGGAAGACTTTCGGTAATTTCTCACCTGGGATGTTTAAATAATTTGGATGGTCATAGTAGCCTGTTGCGATTACAACATAAGGTGTTGTATATATCTCTTTATCTGAAGTTACTGTAAACACCGTTCCATTTTTTACAACGCTATTTACTTTCTCGAAGCGGTTTACTTGAATATCTTTCAAACGCACAACTTCTCGATAATAAACTAGTGCTTGATTTCGCTTTGGTTTACGACCTTCAATAATAAAGGGTACATCACCAATAGCTAGACGTTCACTCGTACTAAAAAAAGTTTGATGTGTAGGGTAATTATAAATCGCATTTACGATATTTCCTTTTTCAATAACAATTGGCTTTAATCCAATGTTTTGCAAGGCTATTGCTGCTGATAAACCACATGGGCCTCCCCCAACAATAATTGCATCTACTTGCTGCATTTCTTGACACTCCTATCAACTTTGTATCAGCTATTTGCTAATACTATTCCATATTCGGGCTTTTACCGAATAAATCCTTATCGCTTCCATTATACGCCTTCTAGTGAGTTTTGGTTGTTTATTTACCCGAAATTTCGATGTCAATAATATGACACTGTGGTCTCGCACCCAGTCGGAAAGGTAATAATGTCGTACCATAGCCGTTACTTACTAACGTCATCACACCATCACGCTCCTTATAAGAACCATTTGGATGCATTCCGTATGGACCAATTCTAATTTGACCACCGTGTAAATGCCCACCAATCATTAAATCTGCCCTATATTTTTCACGGGCTCTTGCAAAAACACCAGGGTTATGTGCGATGAAAACAACTAAGTCTTTCTCTTCTACTTTTGCAAATGCTTCATCAAATCTACATTTCATTGTAGATGTGTCTTCAATCGCATTTATCCAAAAGCGGTTTTTTTTAGGTAGTAATACAGCATCATTGGCAATAATCTGAACACCATGTTCCTGTAAAATATTTCGAAATTGCTCTTCACCTACTTCTCTGTCATTATTACCCCATACAAAATAAGTTGGTCCTAAAGGAGTTAATAATTTTAGATTGTCATGAATACGCAGAATAGGTGTGCGACCATCCGCAAAATCTCCACCAATAATAACAGCATCAAATTGACCATCTAATCTCTCAATCATCTGACGGTTAATTTTTCGTAAATGTGTATCCGAAATAAAAAATAGTCGAATTTTTTCCTGTTCACCCTTTAATAACAATTGATGATGTAAAACATTATTTTCATGTGCCACCTTCAACATATAAAGCAGGAACGCGATGACTACTAAAACAAATAGTCCAAAATAAATCATTCCCTCACATCTCCTTACGAAAGCAAAAAGACGATTCATTATAATGAAGAATCGTCTTTTCACTAAATCAGACGTACGCCTCAACCATATTTGTTGTTGACGTTTGTCCATTATTTTATACTAGAAAAACATCATTGCCAAAGAATGACACCCGCTTTTCTTATGGTAATTTAATAACTTGCCCAATCCTTACATCATTTGAAGACATACCGTTTGCTGCACGAATTTTCGCTAGTGTAGCTTCACTACCATCACCATAGTGATTCAATGCAATACGATATAGATTATCATTTGCTTTTACAGTATGAGTACTTGCACTTGCAGATTGTTTTGCTTTTTCTGCTTCGCGTGCTTCCTTGGCCTGTCGTTCCCGTTCCGCTTTTCTAGCCTCTTCCGCTTGCGCTATTCTAGCTTGCTCAGCTTTATTAGCTTCTTCGGATTTTCTAGCTTCTTCGGCCTTTTTCGCTTCCTCAGCTGCCTTCTGCTCAGCTGCTATTTTCTCAGCATCTTTCTTAGAAGGCTCCTTTGTTTTGTCTTTGTCTGCTTTATCGTCTTCTTTTTCTTTATTTTTTTCAGTTGACACAGGTACCTTATCTTTTCCCCCTGAATTGTCAATTTCTACAACTTCTTGATCCGTAGATTTTTTTTCAGCTTCTTCAATTGTTGTTCCAGGTTCATAGAATTTTAAGAAATAGACTAATATCGATAATGGAATTAAGATAAAAATTACAAAAAGGATCGTCATTAATGGCGGTTTTCGTTTTGTATTTTTTGGCTTTTTATTGTCATTTCCATTTTTCTTCATTCTTGAAACTCTAGATAAACTTTGCTGTTCTTTTTGTTCTTCTTCAAAAGATTGACGATGTTCTTCGATTTTATCGCGATAATCTTCTTTACTCATTCGCCGTTCCTCCAACCTTACTACGCTTTCTATCATTCTATTATGACGAATTTTGCGAAAAAAGTAAATGACCGTAAATAATAGTCTAAAAAAGGCATATCACCATAACGTGGGGTTAATTTCTGTTTCGACTTGGCGCTTTCTTAGGGGCGTTCAGTCGGAATGGCATACGTTTTAACAAGTTTCACCCCAGACTTTCTATGAATGAACCTTTAACAACCCAAGAGTTGCTTTAGTCGACTTTTCCATGGAATCATTTCTATTTTCTTCTCTTCTTTCAAGCGCACCGTATTGATTTCATCATAATGGATTCCACAATTTTCACAACAGTTTTCTGGTTTTTTCAGCAATTTTTGCCCAAAATACCCGACTAACTGAGTGCGAATACAGTCTTTTGTCTGAGTAATTTTATGCATTTTATCGACAGCACGATACTTTTCCAGTGCTAAATGGTTTAAACGCTCTTTAACTTGTTCCATCTTTTCTTGTTGCAGCCAGTAATCAAGAACACGAAAAGCAGTCTCACTCAGCTCTCCATTTTTCAACATTTGTGAAGGATGTACTTGTTGATTTAGTAGTTCCTGATATCGATCAACATGACCAGATGTTGGCAAATCGCCTGTTACAACAAATTTCGCAAGTTCCTCGTCACCATCACTATAAAGTAAAATTGCGAGCGCCGGTTGACCATCACGCCCTGCACGGCCAATTTCCTGCATGTAATTTTCTACATTAGAAGGCATCGTTTCATGGATGACCTGACGAATATCTGACTTATTGATACCCATACCAAAAGCATTTGTAGCCACAATCCAATCGAGTTCACCGTCTATAAATTGTTGCTGAATAAACTGACGGTCTTCAGCACCATAGCCTGCATGATAAGCTGCAGCTCGTATACCAGCCTGTATAAGCGCTTCGCTATATTGTTCAGCACGCTTCCGCGAAGACATATATAATATACCCGGTCCTGCCGTTTCTTTAACATGCTGCCTAATCCAATGAGCTTTATCTGCCCTATCCTCAAATACGACACGCCCAAGATGAATATTAGGCCGATCCACATTGTACAAAAACTCAAATGGGGTATCTAGCGACAATGTATCTCGTATATCATTGACTACTTTATTCGTTGCAGTAGCTGATAATGCTAAAACTGGTGGACGATTTACTTGCGAAAACCATTGTCCAATTCTTAAATAATCTGGCCGAAAATCAAAGCCCCACTGAGAAATACAGTGTGCTTCGTCCACTACGATAAGACCTAACTGCATTTGAGAAAGCTTGTCTTGAACTTGTTGCTGTAAAAGCATCTCTGGTGACGTAAAGATAAAACGAAACTGCTCTAAAAAATGTAACACATACCGTTTTTCACTTACGGTTAAAAATGAATTTAATGCAACTACTCTCTTTTCACCAAAGCGTTTTAGCTCCTCTACTTGATCCTGCATTAGAGAAAGTAAAGGAGAAACAATTAAAACTGGCTTCTGCAAGATATATCCTGGTAGCTGATAACAAAGTGATTTCCCCATTCCTGTTGGTAATAAAGCAATAACATCTTTTTCTTCTAGGATTGCTTCAATGACCTCTTTTTGACCTGGACGAAATGCTGTATAGCCAAAATACTTTGCTAACGTTTGTTCAAGTTCCATTTACACTTCTCCTTTCGCGAGGACAAGCCTTAACTGGAAATAACTCATACCTTCAACTACTTCATGCAATGTTTTCAATTTTTTGGTTTGATATTGTTTCGATGCCTGCCAAACTTTTTCCGCTTCTTCATAGGAGACGAAAGGACCAATTGAAAAGTTCGGTTCATTCATGGCTAATTCCACCAAATGATCCTCAATTGTACTTTGTTTTAGCTTCCTTATTTGCACAATCTGTTCAATTGAATAGCCCTTGTCATATAAATGTGCTGTTTGCTGCGCTGAATCGGTTAGTAATGCTTTTACTCTTAATTCCTCTGCCATTTTTCCAAGTAACGGATAATCATTTGACTGATGAACTTCATTTAAAAATGTATGTAGCACTTCTATAAACGCTAATTGACAATCTAAAACTGTTTCCTTCCGTTCACTCGCAAGCTGCTGCCACGTCCATCCTGGTAAACTATGACCACTTAACCGATAGAGGACCAGCTGTTTGTTGGCGTCTGATAAGGGTAACAAAGAAAGCACCTGTTCACATTCCTCCAATAATTGTTGCTGTAAATGCCCACCTTGATAGTTATGCTCGACTAAAAATGCACGAACCCAAGACTGAATATTCGTATCCCTACTAATAGGAGAAAATGTACGAACCTCAGCACTTTGAAAAGATAAACTTTGTACAATTAATGAGAATCTCGCAAAAAATACATGCTCATTTCCTCGATAGTGCCATCCATCAAATAAAAAATCAGGAGACTGTTCCGCTCGTTGTAAACCTAGCTTTTTCATGGAATAGTGACCAGAATCTTGCATAGTTAACCAACTATTTTGTAAAAACGAAGTTACGGCTTCATCAAATGTCTTCCTAGGTAACTTAGGTAATAGCCCAAAATAATTATGTAACTGAAATAGGCCGATGTCTTGAATAGTCTGACCTGAGCGCTTTCCTCTTAATACATGATATGCAGCAGAAATTGTTCTTTCATTATTTAGTTTTTGAAAGATTTGCAATAAAATTTGATGAAACATAGACGCAAATTCCTCCAATTTAATAGTATTTATGTTGAAATGTAAGATAAACATCTTTAAAATGAGTATGAAGCTTTGTAGGAACATGTAAAAGGAGAGAAAAAAAAATGGCTAAATTCACAATCGTTGATAAAGATACATGCATCGCTTGTGGCGCTTGCGGAGCCGCAGCACCAGATATTTATGATTATGATGATGAAGGTATTGCCTTCGTTATTTTAGATGATAACATGGGAACATCTGAAGTTCCAGAAGATCTACTAGAAGACATGCAAGATGCTTTCGAAGGGTGCCCAACTGACTCAATCAAAGTGGCAGATGAGACTTTCGATGGCGACTCATTAAAATTCGAATAATTTTAAGTATCTTTAAAGGCACCCTAAACTGGGTGCCTTTATTTTATCCCCTCATGTATTAGTTGATTGGAGCGGAGACTGGGCGACTCCTTGGGGATCAACAATAGAGGAACGAAGGCTAAAATCATCACATTTTGTGATACCACTTTCGTGACCAACATCGTGACGCTGCCGCCATATTGCCACTATGCTTTCTCGTAAAAAACATCTATTGGCTCGAGACCCTTGTAGCGTAGCGGCAGCAACAAATGTTTTATCTGTGCGAAAGCGTAGCGGCAGCGGCAAATGTTTATCTGTGCGAAAGCGTAGCGGCAGCAACAAAGCGCCCAGCCGGAACGGAAATCAATCACACGTTATGGTGATGAGCCATTTTCTACAAACGAACCACTTAGTAACAGATTCTTATACCACGATTCATCTCTATCATAATGGAGATGAATTTTTTTGTACTTTTCAACGTAAAGTTGATCACTCTTTTCATCTTGTTATTGCAACCATTTTTTATGTATGATAAGATTTTAGTAGTTGGTACTAATAACAGATATTATTTCATAAACATAAAGGGGTTCTTATTAGATGATGGATAATTTATTACAATTAAAAGATAAGAATATTGTCGTAATGGGCGTGGCAAACGATCGAAGTATTGCTTGGGGTATCGCAAAACGTTTATTTGACGTAGGTGCAAATGTTATTTTCACATATCGCCAAGAACGTTCATTAAAAAAATTACAAATGCAATTAGAGAAAATCGGACAATCCGATTCACTGATCGTACAATGTGATGTTAACAGCGATGAAAGCACAAAAGCAGCTTTTGATGAAATCGGTACAAAAGTAGGCGTTATCCATGGTATCGTACACTCAGTAGCCTTTGCTAATGCAGAAGATTTACACAATCGCTTCTTAAATACAACTCGTGATGGCTATGCATTCGCGCAAGATACTAGCGCCTATTCTCTTATTTCAGCAGCAAAGGCCGCACATCCTTATATGACTGAAGGCGGTTCTATCGTAACAATGAGTTACTTAGGAGCAGAGCGTGTCCTTGATGGCTACAATGTTATGGGTGTAGCAAAAGCTGCATTAGAAGCATCTATGCGCTATCTTGCTGCAGATATCGGCAAAGATAATATTCGCGTTAACGCAATCTCAGCTGGAGCGATTCGTACACTTGCTGCAAAAGGAGTCCCTTCTTTCAATACAATTTTGCACAAAATCGAAGACACAGCTCCATTAAAACGTAATGTTCAACAAGACGAAGTGGCAGATATGACAATCGTGATGCTTTCTCACTTATCTCGCGGTGTGACAGGTGAAACGATTTACATCGACGCAGGCTACAATATTATGGGTTAAATAAAAAGAAGCATGGAAGATCAAAATTGATCTCTCATGCTTTTTTGTTTTGATCTACAAATCTATTATTTTAGTACCTTTGGAGCTGGGTAATCAAAGCCCTTAGTATCTACTTCTACCTTTTTCATTTGCTGATCTTTTAATGGCTTATCTGCACCATCTCGTTCAGCAGCAACGATAGTATCTACTATTTCCATTCCCTCGATTACTTTCCCAAAGGCAGCATATTTGCCATCAAGATTTGATGCATCCTTTACCATAATGAAAAATTGAGATCCCGCAGAATTCGGATCATTTGAACGAGCCATTGAAATGACACCGCGTTCATGCTTCAAATCATTTTTAAAACCATTCGATGAAAACTCACCTTCTATCGAGTAATCTGGTCCACCAGTACCATTACCCGAAGGATCTCCACCTTGAATCATAAAATCAGGAATAACTCGATGGAAAATAAGACCATCATAAAAACCTTTTTTAGCTAAGGAAATAAAATTAGCTACCGTATTCGGTGCTGTAGAAGGATTTAATTCGATAACGATTTTTTTATCATTGTCCATCGTAATCGTCACAATTGGATTTTCCTTCACTTTTGATGAATAATCCGCATTTTCTTCCGATTGCCCACTTTCTTTAGCGGCTCCACAACCTGTCAAAACTAAAACTACCGCCAGCAAAGCAAAGACTAAAGAAAATCCTTTATTACGTGCAAACATATTCTTTCAACTCCTCTAAATAACCAGTCTACACTTTATATTATCAGATAGTTTACGACAAATCATTTATATATAAGTCGATGATGTTGTTCTACATATAAAACTATCAAATGGCGCTTCAAACAAACTACCTATTATACGAACAAGTTTCCTTTTGCCCTGCTACAATGCGTTGTTTAGCAATAATCCCCTTTAATAAAAATGAAAGTAAGCATGCAACGACTAAAAATACAGCAATCATACTAATAACGCCTCCCCAGCCGAAGTGCATCCAGAACACACCCCCTACCGTTCCTCCAACACTTGAACCGAAATAATAGAAAAATAAATAGAGAGAAGATGCTTGCGCTTTATCATGAGTGGCTCGATTACTTACCCAGCCACTAGCAATCGAGTGTGCTGCAAAGAAGCCAAATGTAAAAATTGTAATCCCTAAAATTTTCAAACTAAGTAGCCCATTTAATGTGAAAATCGCCCCTGTAAACGTGATCGCAATGGACAATAACAGCATCTTTTGACGGCCATATCGATCAGCTAGACTCCCGAACCAAGCAGAACTAAAAGTACCTACTAAGTAAATCACAAAAATCCAACCAACAATCGTAGCACTTAGATTATAAGGTGGCGCCATCAATTTAAAACCAATGTAGTTATAAAGAGTCACAAAGCTCCCCATTAATACAAAGCCAATACAAAAAAGACAAAGCATAGATGGGTCCTTTAAATGTTGTAACAGAGATGTTGCCAATGATTTTATCCGTAATGGTCGAGCTGTAAAATGCTTGGAGTTAGGAAGCATCCAGATAAATAACACACTAATCACTAGACTGATAACACCAAGTACAATCATCCCCACCTGCCAATTGTAAAGATCCGTTAATGTCCCTATAATAACTCGTCCACTAAGCCCACCTACCGAATTACCACTTATGTATAAGCCCATTGCAATACCTAAACTAGATGGATCCATTTCCTCCCCTAAATACGCCATCGCAATTGCTGGTAATCCTGCAAAAACAACCCCCTGTATAACACGTAACACTAAAATCATTTCAAAATTTGGAGAAACGGCAAGGGCAAGCGTAATAATAGATGCCGCAAAAATAGAAACCGTCATCAAAGACTTCCTGCCCCATGCCTCTGATAATGAGCCCACAATAATCATACTGATGGATAACGCAAAGGTTGTCACAGAAAGCGTTAAACTCGCAATAGCTGGTGATACATGAAACTCCTTCGCAAATGTCGGTAATAATGGCTGAGTCACATATAAGTTGGCAAAGGTAATGAAGCCCGCTAAAAACAAAGCCCAGTTTGCTTTATGAAACGCCTTAGTCCCTTTTTGAATGTAATCCATTTCTCTCTCTCCTTAACGTACTTCCAATGCTACTATTATTCTAATACAATAATCTTCAAAACTCACGATTGTTTGTTCATAAAATAGACAAATTCATCTCTTGTATGCACGATTTCATTTGGCATCAACCTATGACTATAGTCACATTTTATCCATATATATTTAGTTTTTATCTATTTCGAATTGGCAAATATTGTGTTACAGTGTAAGAAATCATTGGTAAATAAGCTCCGATGACTATACTATTTTCATTGCACAGACTTGGAGGAATTTTCATGAAGATTATTGAAGCTTTAGCCCTTTCAGTACCCTATATCCACCTTGCATTAAAGGAAGAAGCAATCGTGGCTGTCGTTGAGAAGGAAAGTGAAACAGTTGTAAAATATTTAGCTGGCAAACGTGTAGATTCAGGCTATCTAGATGGACAAAAAGTAAATGCTAATGACCAAAATGTTTTCATTGCCTTTAGTGGGAAAAATGCTGATGTCGTTATACCAGAGGATATATACGGAGTTGCTATCAATGCTTTTTCATTTCCAATCCGTGAAAATGGTAAAGTCGTAGGTGCCCTAGCATTTGGATTACCAATCGACAACGAGCTTAAACTCGAGGATTATATGAGTACAATGGATAGCATTGTGAACAATCTACAGGACAAAGTACATACAATCGCCTCACATTCAGAGGAATTGGCAGCAACAAGTGAGGAAATTAACAAACAAGCACAGCACGCCCTTGAAGATTCAGAGAAAACAAATGAAGTAACCGATTTAATAAAAAGCATTTCTCGCCAAACCAATTTACTCGGTTTAAATGCATCTATCGAGGCGGCTCGTGCGGGTCAGCATGGTGCCGGCTTTAACATCGTAGCGCAGGAAGTTAGAAAACTCTCCTTCGAAACATCAAATGCCACTGAAAACATTGAAACTTCCTTACGAAATATAAATAGAAACCTTGAAAACCTTAAACAAAATATGGGGCAAGTCAATGATGCAACAAACGAACAGGCTCAGCTCGTCCAAGATTTTAGTGAAATTATCGAGGAGTTAACAGTTCTTAGTAGTGAAATGAAAGGCTTTATGCATGATGCCTTAAAATAAGAAAGAGGTGAATAACATTGCAAATTATTATTAATCCGGAATTATCTTTACGTACTGTCGCATTAGAAGATGCTAATACTGTTTTTGCCTTAACAGATGCATCACGAGCATATTTACGTGAATGGTTGCCATGGTTAGATTTCACAAAAGAAATTGCTGATACAACAGCATATATAGAGGGCTGTATTAAAGGACATGAAGCTAAAAGTAGCCTCTCTCTTGTTATCATTTTTCGAAATGAAATTGTTGGCGTTGCTGGCTTCAACACGATAAATCATAGCAATAAGATCGCTGCTATTGGCTATTGGCTCAGTGAAGGAGCTCAAGGACATGGTATTATGACAAAGACTGTACAGGCATTGTTACAATATGCTTTTGAGGATTTACAGCTTAATAAGGTCGAAATTCGTGCCGCTGTGGGCAATACAAAAAGCCGTGCCATCCCTGAGCGCCTAGGCTTTATAAAAGAAGGAACAATTCGTGCGGCAGAATGGCTTTATGATCATTATGTCGACCATGTTGCTTACGGTATACTCGCTAGTGAATGGAAACAAATGCAAGAAAAATAAAAGCTTCTTAAAAATAGCCGCCCGATTAAATATCAGGCGGCTAAAATTTTATTATTGTTCAACTGCTTCTTTTACTTCTTCTTGTGTTTCATGATCTGTAGTTTGCGCTTGCTTCCCTAAGCCTACTGCTATTTGCTCTAATTCAGGACGTAATGTGTGCTTCCCTGCGTAGCTTTCAATTAGTTCTTTAACGTCAATCCCTGAAGTCTCTTTCAACGATTCCTGTAAAGTTGACATTAAATTAGTCGCGTAGGCAGTTACTTTATTGGCACCGCCGCTTCCTTCCCCACCGCCAGTATCAACAACAGTAATCTTATCAATATTGCCAAGTGGACTCGCAAGCTCTTTCGCATATTCTGGCATCATACGCACAATCATATCTAGGACAGCTGCTTGACCATAGTATTCGAAGGCTTCCGCAATCTTACGTTTCGCCTCGGCTTCTGCTAAACCACGAAGACGGATAATATCCGCATCTGTTTCCCCTTTTGCACGCTCAGCATCCGCTTTTGCAAGACCATCCAAACGAATTTTCTCTGCTTCAGCTTGTGCTAATGATTCGATACGATATTTCTCCGCATCTGCCTGTGCTAGTTCACGCATTTTAGCCGCTACTGCATTTTGTTCGACAGCGTAACGATCAGCATCTGCCTTTTTCTTAACTTCTGAATCATATTGCTTCTCACGACGTAAAATCTCTTTTTCCTCTAATTCAATTTGCTTTTGACGTTCAATAATACGAATTTGCATTTCCTGTTCTGTTACTTCCTGTTTTGCACGAGCCGTTTCAAGTTCATATGCTTGGTCAGCACGTGCCTTAGCGATATCTTGCTCACGACGGAATTCTGCTACCTTTAATTGATTTTCTTTTTCAGCTTCTGCAATTTCAGTCGCACGTTCAAGCTCTGCCTTTTGTGCTTCTTTCGATGCTTCAGCACGCTTAATACGTGTTTCCTTTTCCGCATCTGCAGTAGCAATATCCGCATCACGTTTAACCTGTGCAATACGTGGCTTACCAAGCGAGTCTAAGTAGCCATTTTTATCGCGAACATCTTTAATCGTAAACGAAACGATAATCAGACCCATCTTCGCCAAGTCATGAGACGCAACACGCTGTACTTCCTGAGAGAATTTATCACGGTTTTTATATATTTCCTCAACAGTCATTGAGCCTAAGATTGAACGTAAATGGCCTTCTAACACTTCACGTGCCTCATTTTCACGCTCATCCTTTTGCTTCCCTAAAAACTGTTCTGCTGCCGTGGCAATTTCAGAAATAGAACCACCAATTTTAATGATAGCTGTTCCATCAGCCATAACCGGTACGCCTTGTTCCGTATACACTTCAGGCGTAGTCACATCAAGCTTACTAGATAATAAGCTTAATGGCTGTGCTTGCTGGAAAATCGGTAATACGAATGTACCGCCACCACGAATAATTTTTATACGATTTCCTGACTCATCTTTATGTACATTTTTTGAGCCAAGATAGCTACCTGTCACGATCAGTGCTTCATCAGGACCCGCTGTACGATACTTTGTCACATACAGTGCAACTAGTGCGATTAAAACAAAGGCTACAATCCCTAATACAATTAAAATCTCCGTTGACATATAAATATCGCTCCTTTATAAAAATTTCTTATCATAAGATCTCACAAAAAGCGTTCCTTCCTTCACTTCTACAACAAGTACTGTCGTATCGTAATCGATAGCCTCATTGTCAAAACCTGTTGCTCGCTTCGAAATCATACCGCTAGTCGTTTCAATTACTACTTCTCCAAAACCGTCTGTCGGGATTGGGACAATGACCTTTCCTAACTGGCCACCAAGCGATTCTTCCGTATAAGCTAAAGAAACATCGGCCGATCGTAGCGGAACAAGAACGAATAAATAAAATAGTGCACTTAAAATAGCTCCGATGATACATGCAGCAACAATGTTCCAAACGCTAGGGAAGAAGGCTAATTTTTCTAAAATAAACCCTGTTGCTGACATCAACGTAATGAAAGATAGAATGACACTTGGATTAAAAATCGGTAGCCCCTCTCCAATGCCCTCGACAACATCACCAAAAAACATAATTAAAAGAGTTGCAAGACCACCGAAAATTAATACCACTAAAAAGATCTGCTCGAGTGAATAGCCAAATAGCGTCAAGTTGTTCACCCCTTTTCATTGTATTACCTACTATACGGATGCAACTTACAAAAGGTTTCGTAATTTTTTATATTTTCTTAATTTTGAATGATAGGTTGCGAAATAGGTAATCTCTTATAGTATTAATGTATTTTCAAAAATAAAAAGCATGTCACTGATAGGGCTTTATTTAGAAGCTCCTATCGGCAGACATGCTTTTCTTATATTCTAGTTCATTTATCGTGGTTAAAGAACCCTTCGAAGAATGCTCGGCAACTCATATGACCAACCTTTCGACACAGAAAAATTTTGTTTAGGTAAAACACATAAGCAACATAAATCTGTTTGCATATAGTGTCAATATATGATAGAAAGGGTGTGTATTGTGAAAAACGAACATAAAAATATTAAAACGTTCAGATTCAAGTTCAGGTCAAATCCAAGTTGTCGTTGTCATTGTTGTGATTTTTGTTGCCCTTGTCGTTGTAAGCCACCATTTATACCTGAGCCACCACCAACTCCACCTTGTCATTTTTTAGTGTATGTTACAGACGCTGGTCAGTTAGCTACCCCTGATAATAGGGTATCAGTAATTGATACGGGGACAAATACGATAGTCGCTGACATTCCAGTAGGAACGGCTCCACTAGAAGTAGCGATTACACCAGATGGAGCATTTGGTTATGTTCCAGCTCTCTTCTCTGATAATGTAACGGTTTTTAATACCGCAACAAATGCGGTAGTCACTACCATTCCAGTAGGATTTCAACCTCTTGGTGTAGCGGTTTCACCAGATGGAACACTTGTTTATGTATCCAATCATGGAGCAGGAGCTAACTCTGTATCCGTCATTAGTACAGCTACAAATACCGTAATTGCTACTATTCCAGTAGGGCCCCAACCTCAGGGCATAGCTTTTACTCCGGATAGTGCGTTTGCTTACGTTGCTAACGAAAACGGAAATTCAGTATCAGTTATAAATACAGCAACAAATGCTGTGGTAACTACTATCACTATGTTAATGGGAATTGGTATTCGTCCAAGATCAATCGTTATCACACCAAACGGACAATTTGCTTACGTTACAAATGAAAGTAGTAACACAGTATCTGTCATTAGTACTGCAACCAATACGGTAGTTGCTGTAATTAATGTTGGAACAGGACCTGTTGGAACAGCCATTACACCTGATGGAACATTTGTTTACATTGTAAATAAAGGTAATAATACTGTATCTGTCATAAGTACAATAACAAATATAGTGATTGATACAATTCCTGTAGGGTTATCTCCTGACCAAGTAACCATCTTGCCAGATGGAACACTTGCTTATGTCACAAATCAACTTGACAATACTGTGTCTGTCATAGATATTGAAACAAATACAGTAATCGATACAATTCCAGGATTCAATGGTCCTACTGGCATAGACACAGGAACAATTTGTCTAGTTTCGGAGCCCTAGAGTTAAATCAATTATACCTCTGCATGACTGCATCCAGAATCTACTTTAACTTCTTTCAGCGGGTGTTTGAACACCCGCTGAAAAGTAACTTAAATCCACATTCATCTCCCCACTTATAGAGGCGGTAGACTTCTTTACCTGTAGTTCACTATCGGTACAAAAGACATTTGTAGCTGACGCTTCGCTTACGCTACCAAAGACATTTGCTGAAAGAAGTTAAAACAAGCATCCCTAGTTCATCTGTTTAAAAGCAGACATACTTTCTATTGCCATTTGCGCAATTGAAGTATGTCTTTTCGATGTTGTTATTAAGTTTATCTAACTTGAAATGTTTGACGTAAAAACTTGTGACCATACTACTTGTTTCACCTATGATTATTAGTTCTTTGCTGTTCACTGCCATCTATGTATACAGGCATTTCTACCTAGTAAACCTGACATATTTGACCTCACTATTGAAACTGGGGCTAAAAGTGGGGCTAGCTCTTAGCTAACCCCACTCAAAACTCATTATATAGACATTAACAAAGCCTTTAGGATTCTAATACATTTAAAATAGCATCAAGATCATTGACAGCAATATCCAAGCGTTCCTTTGCCTCAACATTTTGCTGTTTTAATTGATTAAACTCTAGCAAATTTTTCTCATGCTTTAACTTGATAGAAGACAAGCGCTCAATTCGCGATTCTACCTTTTCAATAGCTTGCTCACAAACTGCTGTCCATAGCTTTTCTGATTGCTGCATTTCAGTCGTTGATGGGTTGTGTTGACGCATAATTCTTGCATATATAGCTTCAATTTGTTCAATTAATTCTGAATAAAAATGTCGCTCAACACGGGTAGTCTGAAATGTTGGATGCTCTACCTCTTTTGCATATGGGGTAATTTGACGTAGTAGCTTCCCGGCATTTTCTCCAAAACCATGTGATAAATTTAATACATTCATTAACTGTAAAAGTAAACGAATTTCTTCTAGATTAATAAGCTGTGAATCGATGCTTTCCTTTAGCTTTAAAGATTCTATATAGCGTCGATCAAAGTGCTCAATTTCACCGTTGCGTTGCTCTACTAAATGATCACTTGCATTGTCTTTTAAGCTTTTAATATAGCGAATAGCGTGGCTTTTTAGCTCTTCCATTGACAGCAAGTTGTCATTGTCTTGTTGTGGCTTTCCTCGTTGAACATACGCAAATGCATCCATTTTTTTGGGCCATTGTGCTGCTGAGGTTTCTTCTGAGACATTATAGCGTATATAAATTCCGTGCATTTCATATCCTCCAAGTCCATTAAACAAGTATCTCTAAAGACAATAAATCGAATACGCTATTTTTTCAAGTAAAAAACTTTTAAAGATTAAAAATCATGCTTTTGGACAATTATTAGAAAATTCCGAGTAGTCATTACTATTCAGGGTCGCACTATTTATTAAACGGGCGATTTTACCACTTTATCCTTTACAACCTGTTCTTACACAATTTGAAACATACTATACGACTAAAACAAGCAATATTAACTCCTCAAAAAATAGTCCTTACCTTTTACCACTTATAGACATTCACTAAGTAATCCCAAGTTAGAGTCTATCAGTTAATCTTTCATCCTAATTAGGCATCTTGCCGTATTTGATGAATGCTTTTTCCTTCAGTAAAAGCATGTATCGATTTTAATTTACCTATTGTTTTGAAATTTGCCTTGTCATAGACCTTAGCAACCTGTTCATTGATTGGCAAGATCCAGAGATATTCTATCCCTTGCTTTACCGACTCTTGCTGAATGTGCTGCAGAATATATCCAATCAATCCCCGTCCTCGGTAACTTTCAATAGTCGCTACACTCTCGACTCTCCCTTGGTGTCCTGAAACGAAAATATTAGCAGTACAGCAAGCTTTGCCATCCACTCGTAATAAATAATACGTAAAATGCTGAGAATGATAGGTTTGTTCAAATGCTTTTTCAATTAATGCAGGCTCCCCAAATGTAGCAATACTCATCTCTACTGCTAATGCTTCCTCCCTATTGGCATCTGTTACACGTTCAATTTGTATGGCAGGATTATGTGGTAATTGCGCGTATTCACCATTCCAACACTGTACATCATCAGTAAAACTTTCATATTGAAAGCCATGATTCTCTAACGCTTCTATACATGACTGATTTTCCTCCACATTGTATAAATACAATCTTGGGATGAGTGATTTTGACTGATAGAAACCCTTGATTTTCTTTAAAAACATATCTGGCTCGGGTATCTTCCTCCAAATATGTGCATGATTGGCGTCGTAATAAGTTGGCATTTCCTTATTGTAAAAAAATACTCCTTCATTAAATGTTTCCATCTCACTAAAACTTTTAATATAATCAATATCTAGCTGCATGATATGCTCAATTTTATGCATGATCTGTTCCTCCCTCAATCCATCTTTCATATAAATCCTCTAACTGCTGTTCAAATTTTAGACGTTGCTCCTTAGCAAGTGTAGGCTCCTTTAATTTCATTTCAAGCTTTTCAATTTGTTCTTCAATAGGTAGATCTTTTTTAGTCACGTAGATCTTTTCAGGAGCTTCTTTTATTACTGGTTCTTTTGCTACTTCTAAGCGTTTTTGTCTTGCCCATTCATAATCCCCTTCAAACACTTGAATCGTTTCATGCTCAATCCATGCAACTTTTGTAAATATCTTTTGTAAAAAATATCGGTCATGCGAGACGCCAATAATAGTTCCTTCAAAGGATTCCAGTGTATCCTCTAATACCTCTCTCGCTTCAATGTCTAAATGGTTGGTCGGCTCATCTAGCATCAATAAATTAATATCTTCATGCATTAACTGCGCTAGGCGTAAGCGCATTTTTTCTCCGCCACTTAAACCCTTTACTTTTTTAAAAACGTCATAACCATAAAATAAAAACTGAGCAAGAATATGACGTGCTTCTGCCTCTGACACAGAGACACTCTCACGGAAGGCATCTATTAAACGAATCGCAGGATTTTTATGCTCAAACTGTTGCGATAAGTAGCCAATTTTAACACTGCTGCCGACATGACAAACACCTTCATTCGGTTCTATTTCACCTAACATCATTTTTAATAACGTTGATTTCCCACTGCCATTGCCACCAACAATCGCCAGTCGTTCTTCGAAGTAAACCGCTAAATTACTTTCCTTAAATAATGGCTTCTCAAATGCATGGCTAATGCCCTTCATTTGCACAACCTCTTTACCACTACGCTCAGCCATTGTTAAAGCTAAATTCATTTTCTTTTTCGTTGAAGGCTTCTTCACACGCTCTATACGGGCTAGTGCTTTTTCCATACTTTTGGCGCGTCGATGTAACCCTGCATTTGGCGGATTCGCTTCATTTGCCCATTGTTTTAAACGCTTTATTGTTTCCTGCATTTTTTTAATTTTCTTTTGCTGTTCTTCGTATTCAGCAAACTGTTGTTCAACCTTTGCTTCTTTTTGAGCGACAAATGCATCGTAATTACCGATATACGTAAATGCCTCTCCATCCTCAATCTCAATTATTTTGTGAGCCATCTGATTCATAAATTGGCGATCATGTGATACTACAATAACAATTCCTACAAAATTTTGGACGTAATTTTCTAGCCATTCAATTGCCTGCATATCTAAATGGTTGGTTGGTTCATCTAATAGCAAAATAGAAGGATTGCTTAACAGGATTTGCCCAAGCATTACCTTTGTTTTCTCCCCACCACTTAAGCTATTAAAAGGTTGCTTAAGTATCGGTGTAATACCTAGACCGTTTGCAATCATGGCTAATTGCGCATCCATTTCATAGCCACCCTGCAGCATAAACTGTTCCTGCACATGGCCATATTGCTCGAGTACCTTATCTGTAACTTCTACCTGCATTTCCTGTTCAATCTTTGTCATTTTTGACTTTAATGCATAGATTTCCGCAAATGCTTCCTCCAACACTTCCCTCACTGAGAACATAGGATAATGAGGAATTTGATGTAAATACCCAACCGTTGCTTCCTTACTTTTTATGATTCGTCCCTTATCTGGCATATCCAAACCAGCTAGCAACTGTAATAAAGTCGTCTTCCCGCTGCCATTTATGCCAACAATGGCAACATGCTCCCCTGTATTTACTTCTAATTGAAGCCCTTCAAATAAAACATTTCCACCAATAATTTTTTGTATTTGTTCTACTTTAATTTGCATCGTTTTCTCCTCCAAAGAAACGTGCGAAAAACATCTATAGACACAAAAAAGACTGCTCGATTAACAAGCAGTCTTTTCCTCATTAGTTTGTGAAAAAGAATGGTTAATTCGCTACGTTTGATATTTGATTTTGCTTAAAAATGGACAGACCTATCCCGTTGTTCGCAAAATCGAAAGTAATCACACGTGCAAAATACATAGCTGTATCCACTTTTACACATGTCTTCGTAGCGTTTTTATTCATTCCTTTTCACCTCCGTTCATAATAGTTAACTTTATAATACCATAATTCCGATAAATTGGAAAAGAAAAAATTTTCAGAGGTTAAGAAATATTTTTTTAAACAGATAAAGAATCATCATTTAGTAAGGTTAAAATTATTAACATTTTAATAACAATGTAAACAAAAAAGATAGTAACTTTTTTACATAATAATAGATAAATGATATATAATAAATAAACTTTGAATCATTAATTCAAATATACATAATTTAATATGAAAAGAGGTGTGTAGTTATAATTTATTTTATTTCCGCAGCAGTATTTGCATCTTTTTTCATTGTAATGGCATGTGTCAAAGTTAGAAAAAAAGGTTGGTCATTTCTTCTTATCGGTATCGGTTTAGCAATTAATGCTTTTGTTGCTCCCTTTTCATTAGGTATGAGTTTTATGGCAATAGAAGGAGGAGTCCTTGACCAAATTCGACTCTTTTTACTATTCCAATCCTTTCCATTACTAATACTTTTTATATGTGTTTTATTATATTTTATAATAAAAGATGTCGATCAAACAATTTCTAAATGAGTTTGGTCATACCCCTTATGACGGTATATCTTTTAAGGCTAAAGGTACAGCTATTTTCCATTCCCTACACAAAATTCTTTTAACACGATCATATCCTCATTTTTTTCAATATTAAATTGAGTAGCTATAAGATTAAAAAAATGCGAGCACTAGTACAAATACTTATTTACTAGTGCTCGCACGCAAACATTGTATTTTTTTCTTGTACCATAAACTTATCGTAATACTTATAAAAATTAATGCACCGACAGCTGTAATCCAAAAGAATATATTCCCTCCACTGGTTGTAGAGTTAAGAAATATACCACTACTAACAATAACTACACAACTTATTATTCCTGACAAGATAATGGCTAATTGGCGATTTAGTTGGTAAATGAAAAAAATAAGAACTGCAAAAATATAAAGTACACTTACGGTCATAATAGTCGGGAAAAATGGTTGAAATTTAGCCGCATAGACAAAGTAATCAAGCTGGCTAATATCCTGACCATTGTTTATCTCAATATTAAATAACTGAGAAAATGGTGTTGAATACTTCCATTCCAATGAATCGTCTATGATTTCACTTCCCTCATACCAAGAAATAGCTGTTGACATTAATAAAGTCACGAAACCTATGACTAGTTGTACCACAACCTTAAACAATGTTTTTCTCCCTCCTCCCTTGAAGTCTAGACGCGACAATAAGTTTTAAGCTTCGAAATCCAGACAATCCACAGTATTTAATATTCTTATTTTTCACTAAAAATTGGTGAAATACACCATATCTTTACGTTTTCACCTTTTTCACAAACATTTTCACAAACGGTACGAGGAAAACAGAAACGACCAGCACTCGGAATAGCTGAAATGCTGTAACGATCGTGACATTCGCATGCACTGAAGCGGCGATAATCCCCATTTGATCAAGCCCGCCTGGTACGATACTTAAAAAGCCTGTTTGAAAATCAAGGCTGTATAATCTCTTCATAATAAATGTCAAGCCATACGCGGCGCCAATATAGATACCCGCCGATACAAATGCGTAAAACACATGCTTCTTCGATAAATGTAAATCCTCTTTTTTCAATAAAAGTCCGATGTAAATTCCAAGCATTAGCTGCGCAATATGAAGTAATGATAATGGTAATTTCGGTACTTCAATCCCTGCTATATTTATGCCCATCAATAAAAACACTGGACCAAGCATATACCCTGTCGGAATTTTTGCCTTTTGCGCCAACCACCCTGCTACTCCACACACAGCAAGTAAAACTATTAGGTTCCATGTATATGCTCCGTTGATAACTGCACCAGTTCCCCCAGAGCCTGACACCATTAATGGGACAAAGCCCACAATTAAAAGAACCCGTAATATTTGGAAGAACGTAATTACGACCATATCCATGTCCCCTTGCTCCTCGGCAAAGGCTACGACCTGTGACATGCCACCGGGAACACAGCATGTTAAGGCGGTCGCAAAATCTAAATCCGCTCGTTTTGCTACTAAATAACTAACGCCAAAAAACAATACAATAAATAGTACGTTTAAAACAATCATACTTCCAAAAAATTGTTTAATATCCTGCACCGCTTCCGGTGTAAACGCAAAACCAATGGAATACCCCGCAACAATTAAACCAAAATTACGGAAATATTTATGCCATTTCAATTGTACTTTCGTCGATAACTGAACAATTAGCACAGCTGTTATAGCTCCAAGTAACCATGGCATTGGAATATGTAATACATTAAATAAAATCGCACCTGTTAAACCAATACATAATGTAAAAAACATGTGCTTGTCAAAAATAAACATAGAAGCAACCCCTCGTGACTGTATCATTCTATTATGCCGTGAACTTGCCTATTTTTCTACTTCATCACTTTTTACAAGGTCTTATATCGTTAAAATTGAACCTGTTATCTACAAAGTTTAACCTCTTATCCAAGATTTTCTTCAATCTAAAATTTTCTATGCTACATTATTATTACCTGATTCAGTGTTTCTCCATAGTGGAGATATGTAAAGGAGGCCTCCAATGAAAATTCACTTAACGATCAATAGTGAGCTAGAAGAAACCGAGATTCATATACATGCAAAGGAATACTCCGAGCAAATTGAACGACTGATGAAGCAGCTCCAAGCTTCGCAAACAACGATGCTAGATGGCTACTTTCAGCAAGAAATTCATATGCTAAAAATTTCCGATATTTACTCTATATACGCAGAGGGCGCTAAAGTATTTTTGCAGACCGAAGAACAGGAATTTGAAACGAAGCGTAAATTATATGAGCTAGAAGCACAGTTAGCAAAAGACTTTGCCCGAGTAAGTAAATCGACACTCGTTAACATTAATAAAATTGCCTCTATTCAAATGGGGAAAATCGGTACAACAGAACTGATTTTAGAAAACGATGTGTCTGTCCATGTTAGCCGCAAATATTTAAAAGAACTAAAACAACACTTAGGTATTGGGAGGGATTCATAATATGAAATTTATTCGCATGATGATTATTGGAATACTCATATCACTTAGCTCTTCCTACATCTTAGTAACATTAAGTGTCGTATCTAAAAACGCTGTGATGTCAGGGCCGGAATTACTTGAACAAATTATCATCGCCGCCATACTTGGAGCTGTAATTGGTTTGCTGTCCATCATTTTTGATATCGAGCGTTTACCTTTTATTGCTCAGTTTATTCTACATGTAATTGCAGTTACCCTGTGTGTGTTGATTGCAGGTCATTTCGGGCGCTGGTTTGAACATTCAAGCATTACGTCTATTTTAACAAGTGAAGCTATTATTTTCTTTTTCGCTTGGTGCATTATTTATGTACTTCAAAAAAATGATATTGCGAAAATCAATCAAGTAATTCAAAAAAGAAAGGAATAAACAATATGACCTTCGCTATACAAGTTGAAAATCTATGTAAGCAATATGGCAATCAACAAGCCGTAAAAGGTATCTCATTTAAGGTTGAACAAGGCTCCCTCTTCGCCTTTTTAGGTGCGAATGGTGCAGGAAAGTCAACGACCATTGAAATACTCTGTACATTATTAAAAAAATCAAGCGGTACTGTAAACATTAATGGTCATACACTTGATGCATGCAACGACAATGCGGAAATTCGAAAATCTATTGGTGTCGTATTCCAGCAAAGTTTACTAGATGAACGATTAACGGTGCAGGAAAATATACTTCACCGTGGTAAAACATATGGCTTATCGAAAAAACAATTGACCGATAATTATCAATTCGTTTCAACACACTTGCATTTAGCTGATATAGAAAAGCGCAAATATGGAACGTTATCAGGTGGTCAAAAAAGGCGTGCTGATATTGCTCGAGCCCTTATCCATCGACCAAATATATTGTTTTTAGATGAACCGACGACTGGCCTTGATCCACAAACGCGGCAATTCGTTTGGCAAGCCATTAAACAACTTCAGCTAGAAACAAACATGACTGTTTTTTTAACAACTCATTATATGGAAGAAGCGGCAGTCGCTCATCAAGTTATCGTCTTAAAGGAAGGAGAAATTGTTGCTGAAGGGACACCTGATGAACTTAAAACAAAATACGCTTATGATTCAATGGCACTTGTTTTTCATAATAGTTCTGAAGGGATACAGTGGCTCAAAGATAATGCCATCTCCTATACTGAAAAGCTAGGTATTTTTTCGATCCAAGTCGAATCGACACTTAATGCTTTAACGCTATTAAAAGATGCAGAACCACTTATTGCTTCGTTTGAAGTAATCAAAGGTACGATGGATGATGTCTTTCTTCATATTATGGCCGAGGGAGGCGCAGCTTAATGGAGGCATTATTTAGCTTAGTAAAACGCAATAACAAGGTTTTTAGACGTGATAAAACACAAGTCTTCTACTCGCTACTTTCTGTCATTATTGTCATTGTCCTTTACGCAGTATTTCTTCAAAAAATGCAAGTAAATGCCATTGAAGAAGTGACAAAGGCTACTCCAGCGTTGGTAACGATGGTCAATGAATGGATTGTCGCAGGTTTACTTTCTATGACCGCTGTTTCTACTACACTCGCTGCGTATGGCATTGCTGTAAGGGATCTTGAATCAAAAGCGCAGGCTGATTTTCTAACAGCTCCTATCTCGCGAGCAACCATTCAATTTAGCTATGTATTAAATGCCTTTTTCATTGGCTGTATATTTTCCTTTATCGCCCTCATTGGCTGTGAAATTTTTATCGTATCAACAGGCGGTGAGCTTCTAAGCTTTGGGGATTTCTTAAAAGTAGTAGGATTACTATTTTTATCAGTGTTACTTGGAAGTGTTTTCAATCTCTTCCTTGTGTTACTTGCTAACAGCCAACATTCATTTTCAACGCTCAGTACAATCGTCGGTACAGCACTCGGTTTCTTATGTGGCGTTTATGTACCTGTTGGTGCACTTCCAAGCTTTGCTCAAAACCTTATCATGTATTTCCCTATCAGTCATACAACTTTACTATTACGCAATGCTTTTATGGAGAGCTCAATTTCCAA
>Ga0102589_1000938_pt1 | contig 46235 bp, 56 predicted proteins | sample AraplaMF_Col_mLB_FD_76858 | JGI IMG/M metagenome (GOLD analysis project Ga0102589, IMG submission 76858) | Arabidopsis root microbial communities from the University of North Carolina, USA - plate scrape MF_Col_mLB | ecosystem: Host-associated > Plants > Roots > Endosphere | place: USA...
TTTATACATATTATCCATGAAGATTTCCCCTCCTTTTGCCCACGACACAATAATCTCTTACTCATTATAAATGATATGAAAGGTATCTGTAAACTGGAACTTCTTCTTCTTTGTGACAAAGAATTGGATATTTAAAAATTAACTATCAATTTCTGCCACGTTTATTTCATACTTACATAAATCGCAATTATGTGTCATGCTATCAATTTGTACAAATTCATTGCTGGAATATAACGCATCTACCTGTCCCTTTAGATAGGATTCATGTAGAGAACAAACAATTTCTGAATGAGTAGTAAGCTGCTCCTGGAATGGACAATTAAAAATGGAGAAAGTCACACTTTTACCATGCTCTGTTTGTTGTACTTGCGGAATATAGCCAATTAATGCTGCATTGTCAGTTAAAAGCTGAAGTTTTTGTTCGAAGGAAAGGGTATTATTTAATTGTAACTCAGCATTTACATAATTCTTTATTTGTTGGTAGCCGTCTTGGTAGCTAATGTCCTTGCATTTTTCTAATGCAGATGGTCCGAACTCTTTAATTAATTGGATTGTCCATTTTAATAGTCGATCTTCATCACGTCTTGGGAACGATAATGAAACACCTTTATCTGAGGCCTTATAAACACGCCCAGGTCTACCACCTTTCCCAGTTTTGGCAAAATCAGCTGTAATTATATTAATTTCTGTCAATTTTGTTAAATGTAGACGGGCAACATTTGGGTGGATACCGAATCTATCAGCGATATTTTGGACCGTTACAGTTTTCTTCTCTTGCAGTATGTACTCATAAATAGAATATCTAGTTTCATCAGCCAATGTACTAGTAATTTTCAATGGATTGATCATTTGCTTCACCTCTATGTATTTTTTTGAATATTAACTTTTTTACCAAGTGTAGGAAAAAAATCATGTTAATCCTATTATATTGCATTATTGAAAAAGGTACAGTTCCTTTAGACATAAATATTAACTTTTTCATAAGATTATGTTCATATTTAGTGGAATTTTGCATGTTATCCACACTTTTATAGCAAAAAACATGATTGATAGGAAATTTTATAACAAATTTTTATTTTAAGAAAAGGGCTTTTCACTTAACAACTTCCTATCTATACTAGGAAATAACGAATAGAGCGGTCATATTCGAATGAACCAGAAGAGGGGTGCGAATATGCAAAATTTTGAAATGGTTGTTGAGCAACAGGCGATTTTGATGATATAAAGTTTATAATTTTCTCAGCGGGGGTAAGTAATGAGTAGCAAGAAAAATTAGCCGAGAAAGTCTTAAAATCACTTAGTTTCGGTAATTATAGTTTATCCAGAAGCTGCAGATGTACTCTAGCTTTTGTAAAAGCTACTTTATTAATTTTGGAGAGCAACTGTACTTTAAATGTTGATTGTATCCTTTAAAAACTTCTCCGTTGTATTTCTCGATTTTTATTTTTATATTTTCTTAGCTAATTGCTACGCTTTCTGTTTAAGAATCATTCTTAATAGAATCTTTGACTATTTGTTGAAACATCGTATCATCAACTTTTACATCTTTCGGGAAACTTACTGAAGCAATCATTTTTTTAACAGGATTACCATCTAACATTATTGCTAATGAATCCGCCTCAATTGCCGTTTGTTCTGTAATAGATACTATTATTTTATCTTGTAATTTAGATAATAAATTTGATTCTGGTAAATTTGTATCATTTCCCCCGTTTTTCGGAGCTCTATTACTGCCACTTCCGGCTCTCCATTACACCCAACTAACAAAATTGAACTAAATACAATTCCTGAAATTATAGCTACTTTTTTTAACATCTCTAATTCCCCCTTTCAAAAATAAATTACATATTCTACAACAATTTCCCACATCTACTGAACATCAATATATTGGGCATCTATTCAGCAGGGAAAAAGCTGCCACCAGCAAAGTACAGGCAGAAGCTTTAACAAATTGACTAGTTTTTTTATAAGCACTTCACTAAGGGTGCATTTTATTTCTCGCCAGCTTTTTATTAGAAACCCAGAAAAAAATGGATTATTTGCAGAGATTTTACCTGATGTGAAGATTAAATAAAGATATAGCAATGTCGTTGATTCTACTTGCTTACTCGCTTAATATGGACATGTAAAGTTCATCAATAAATAGATTAAATGTTATTTACATTTAATCTTGGTTAGAATGAACTTAGAACATTAAATAAGCAGGGGATAAAAATGATTAGTCCAATATTGATTATAGAAGATGAGGATATTTTACGAGAAATTCTTAAAGATTATTTTCTGAATGCAGGTTATTCGGTATTAGAAGCTAAAGATGGTGAAGAGGCACTAAAGGTATTTCAAGAAAATGAGCTTAGTTTAATAATATTAGATATTATGCTACCTAAATTAGATGGGTGGACTATATGCCGACGAATTAGAAAGACTTCAAATATCCCGATTATTATGTTGACTGCTCGTACTGATGAAGATGATACATTATTAGGTTTTGAATTAGGAGCCGATGATTATGTAACAAAACCTTACAATCCACTAGTTTTATTAGCACGTGCCAAAAGGTTATTACATCAGCGGGAACAGAAAAATGATGTAGTAGGTGATTATTTAGAAAGCGGTGGCATCAAAATTCATATTCCGTCTAGGACTGTAAAAGTAAATAATGAAGAGAGTTCTTTAACGCATACAGAATATGAAATGCTACTGTATTTAATGGAAAATAAAGGGGTAGTTATAACGAGAGATCAGCTTATAACAAAAGTATGGGGTTATGAACATATTGGAGATGACCGAACGATTAATAGTCACATGCGAAACTTGCGAAACAAATTAGGTGACCATTCCACATGTATAAAAACAATTGTTCGAACAGGTTATAAATTTGAGGACATACGATGAAAAGAGGAATTGTATTTAAGTTGTTTTTATTAACAACTATGCTTTGTATACTTATTTTGGCTACCATTTTTGTAGGACAAACTATATTCTTCAAACAATTTTATATGAATAAAAAAGTAGAAGATTTAAAATCCAATTTAACTGTATTTGAAAAAGAGTATCGAAAAAATAGTAACGACATTGCAAAAATTCAGCAGCTAGAAAGAGATTTTGCTGGAGGAAATAATGCTTGGATTACAATATTGGATCAGTATGGTCATTTAAAGCATGAGGATGATTTCTACATTGAAATCCAATTAAATGAGTATTATCAAACACAACTTGGTATGAAAACAACTAAAGTTCCTTTATACATGATTGATGACGATGATAATTCGGTCCAGTTGTCGGAATCATTATTGAAGAATAGTCAAGTATTTGTAATGGGAATCTTGAAAGATTCGCAAATAACTCCAGTCGAAATAATGATAGAACCAGCCGAAATAAATATTGAAAATGAAAGGGGGTATAGTAGAAATCAAAATATGTCTTTTACTTTCAGAAACAAAATGCTCTATGAAAAAATGGGAATAACTAGGGAAAATTTCAAAGAAATATATATATCAAATAAACATGATTTGGTTAATCTAGGAGGGGAAATTATTAATATTCAACTTCCACAAAGTAATGATTTATCCAACGTCATTTATTCTAATTCATTATTTTTAGAGCAAATTAAAGATTTTCAAAATAAGCTATTATTAGATGAACTAGATTTTCCTAATTCCACTACAGCACTACTTAATTATGAACAAAATGATATTAAATACAAGATTTTAATAACGAAATCAGATGAAACGAATTCATATATATTTTCAATGACTTCACTACAGCCAGTTGATGAAGCTGTGCAAATGATTGAAGAATATTATATTTACATTGTTGTTTTTGCTTCTTTATTAATATTATTGGCATCTTATTACTATTCCATAAAAATTGCAAAGCCATTATTAAGGATTAATCGTACAACGGAAAAAATAGCGAATTTAGATTTTTCTGAGACAATTGCTGTTCAGTCAAATGATGAAATTGGAGACTTATCGAGGAATATCAACCTACTCTCGAACGGGTTGAGTATGTATATTGAGCAGCTACAGCAAGACATTGAAAAGGAAAAAAAGCTAGAAAATACGAGGAAAGAGTTTATTTCTGGTGTATCACATGAATTAAAAACACCTTTAAGTATTATGAAGAGCTGTATAACAATATTGAGAGGGAATGTCGCAAAACATAAGAAAGAGTATTATTTCGATGCATTAGAAAAAGAAGTAGATAAGATGGATTTATTGATTATCGATATGCTTGAATTAGCAAAGTATGAATCGGGTACGTATAAAATGCAAATGGATTCTTTTTATATAGATTCACTATTAGAAGAGATTTGCCAAAAACTAATGCCAGAAATACAGCAAAAACAATTGCTTGTTGAGACCCATCTATCGCAGATTGAAGTAGTAGCCAATCAACGCCGTATCGAACAGGTACTTACGAACTTTTTGACGAATGCTATTCGATATTCACCTTCGCAAGAAAGAATAATTTTGGCGATAGAAGTAAAAGGAGAACTGGTGAAAATAAGTGTGGAGAATAAAGGTGCTCATATTGAAAAAGAACATCTAGAAAAAATTTGGGAGCGCTTTTATCGGATTGATGCTTCTAGAAAAAGGTCAGACGGTGGTACTGGTTTAGGACTGGCAATTTCGAAAAATATATTAATGCTACATGGAGTAGAATACGGTGTTTGCAATACAAAGAATGGCGTACAGTTTTATTTTTATCTACCAATTAAAAAGTGAAAAACAGCTCATACAAACGGTTTTATAAACCATTCGTATGAGCTGTTTTTTTATGGAGCAACAAGCTACATAATTTCATATTGATTTTATTTTGCAAAAAATTCGATAATCCCATCAGCGATAGATATTGCAGTTTTGCTTTGAAAATCTTTAGAAACCATTCGAATTTCATCTTTTTTATTTGACGTAAAGCCTAGTTCTAGTAATACTGCAGGAGCAGAATTGTTCTTTAACACATAAAAATCACTGTCTTTTACACCACGATTTTTGGCATCAATACTTTGCTTAAAGATAGATGCAAGTAGGATTTTAGCTAAATTTTCACCCTTATTTTGATGTGAACTGTAATGAACAGTTATTCCGTTAACACTAGGATCGGGAAAAGCGTCATGATGAATACTAATATACAAATCAGCTGAAGCATCATCGGCAATTTGAATTCTTTTTTGCAAAGCTTCTAGTTGATTACGCCCTAAATCTATATCTTTATCACGTGTTAGGATGACTGTTGCGGCTGTTCTTTTTTCAAGCTCCTGCTTAATATTTTGTGCTACTGTAAGATTCACCTCTTTTTCTTTTGTTCCAAAGGTTAAGCCAGTTGTGCCATTATCAACGCCGCCATGGCCAGGATCAATCACAATGTTTTTTCCTTCTAATAAATCAATGGTATTACTTTCTACTATAGTATTGTCAATTTCAATTATCTCAGCACGATTACCTTGAGTTACATACAATAGATAAACAATACTAGCACAAATAATAGATACTAAAAGATACTTCCAATTATTTTTCTTCATCTCTTTTATACTCCAAACTATTAAATTCGTTGCTTAACGTGAACCAATAGTAAGATACCTAAATCAAGATAAAATGAAGAAAAGATAAATATGAAGTAAAACTAATAGAGTCAGTAATCTTCTTTAATTTAACTCGACACAATCTGCATTTTATCTTTATATTGTTCAATTAAACTAGCTTTTGAGAAGGAGAGGTTGAACAATATGAAAACAAAAGCATCACGAAAAACTATCACGATAAGTTGGTTAATAATAATAGGAATAGTTCTAACTACTATTCTAATGTTCTATATGAGAGAGAAATTCGAAGTACCATCTGTCAAAATAATTGCAACGGAACAAAGTAAACAAATAGCACCAAAGGAACAAAGTGAAGTCATAAAAGAGGAGCCCGAAATAGAGAAAAAACTATCGATTAGACCCTTAGGAAAAGTTGTATATCTAACATTTGATGATGGTCCTAGTCAATTGACGGGGCAATTTTTAGATGTTTTAAAAGAACATGATGTGAAAGCAACTTTTTTTATGCAAGGAGCTAATTTACAGAATAAGAATTTTCAAGACAATGTAAGACGAGCTACGTCTGAAGGGCATTATGTAGGAGCACATAGCATGACACATAATAGTAAACGTTTATACACAGAAGGTAAGTTTGTAGAAGAAATGAATGAAACAATTGCTATAATTCATGATATTACAGGTGAAAACCCTAAATTAGTTAGAGCTCCATATGGTTCAGTACCAGGCTTAGATAATGAACAACTTCGCAATCAAATTGTAGAAGCGAATATTAAAGTATGGGATTGGACAATTGATTCTTTAGACTGGAGATTGAAAAATAACCCAAACCAAATTGTAGAAAATATAAGAAATGGAACTACAAGAGATATAGAAGTTGTACTCATGCACGAAGTACGTCAAACACTTCAAGTACTTCCAAACATTATTTCTTTTTATAAGGAAAGAGGGTATAAGTTTGGGGTTTATAATGACTTTCTTCATTTCCCTTTAAATTTCCACAACGATAAACGATTGTGAAAAATGTAGATGGATGTATTATGTAAATCAATAAAATTGAGAATACGAGAGGACGTGTCTAACTCCAAACGGTAGTTTCGCTTTTTCACTCGGATACAACTGTCAATCTAATTACTAGAGAATAATGGCATGTTATTGAACCACTTAAGGGCAATTCATAAAAGCGACTTCGCGTTCTAAGTTGCAATTAGATGAATTCGGTATTGTACAGGATACATCTTTTTGATTTCTGGGAGATTTCATTCCGAATTCACCTAATCTTGATTTTATCTGTACATTGTTCTGCAATAATTATTTATGTAGTACAAATAAATGAAAAGAGGGATTAAGATGAGTAAAAAGAATTTATTCATTGTACTTGGTATTTCAACAGCATTTTTAGTAGGCGGTGTGGGTATACCTTCGCTAAAAAAATTCAGAAAGAAGTGTCAGTACCCCCCGTACAAATAGTCAATACAAAAACGGATGAAACAACAAAATAAGAAAGTAAAGAGCTACCAACTCAATTTAGTTTTAATGATGAGGCTTTGTTGACAAAGAATGGTCAGCCGAATTACTTTGCTGCGAATGCACAAAAAGAGGTGCAGCTTAAAGGAGGAGAAACAGAAAAAACGTTTGAAGAATATTATAAAAGTATCGAATTTTTATAGACTTAGTAAGAAAACAGATTATACAAATGGTTTTGTTTGTTTACCATTCAAATGATCTGTTCTTTTTTATAAAGTTACATGAACTCATGTAACTTTTATCTGGCTACTGGAGCAGAAATGTGTGCTTCAGAGCAAAATATCACTGTCTCTTACATTAAATTATACCTTCAGATGGGAGCCCTACTTCGAAGGGGACTTTTTGTTCAAATGAAACTAAAGCTTTTGTTTTGGTCTGTATTACTCATGAGAATTGGATGAACTATAAGAGTTAAATGTAGGGATAGCAACGAACTTATTATTAAAGCAAATGAAAATGATGAAATATGCATTGTGTATCCGTTTGTGTAATTTAAATATAAATAACTTAATACAAATGCTTGCTATTATTTGCTCTCGGTACATTTCAACCGGCTGAAAGATGATGGCTGCAAGTAATGAAAACTATGAAACTATGTGTAGAAGAAGGAGAAGTAACCGGTGATTACGGATTAGCATTACAAGCCTTTATAATAAACCCATTTTGGAGAATATCGCATATCGCCAGCAGAAAGATTGACTTCATACAACCTACTGAATAACTCCAAATAACCTACTGAATAACTTCATACAAACTCCAGATAGCATATTTAGAATAACAACTGTCAAGGAGGTTAGGAAAAATGAATTTTATAAAACGCGCAATTCTCAGCATGAAAAAAAGAATAGGAACATCATTAATATTGATGGCCGTTTTCTTGATTGTTACAAATTTGGTGCTGGGAGGATTCGCGATTCAAAATGCATCACAAAAAGCTGCTGATTCAGCAAGAAAAAAACTGGGTGCATATGTTACTTTAGGTCTTGATTTTGGTAAATTAGGAAAGCAAGCAAGGGAAACTGGCTAAATGCCTATTGTGCCAGATCTCAACATAAAAGAAGCAGAGCAGTTAGCGAAGTCCTAGTATGTAAAAGACTATAATTATATTACCAGTACTTTGGGGATTTCTACTCTACAAAATGAAACAGAGGATCCAATTGATAAGATTGATGTAAGTGTAACAGGTGAGGATTTAGGAAAAATGGGGGGAATTGGACTAGCTATTGCTCTATTAGCCACTCTTCTTCCGGCACTATCTATTCTACGGTTAAATCCAAAACAAATCCATTTAAAAGATGAATAAGGAGGCTCGATATGGAGACAATTTTACAATTTAAAAACTTAGATTATTATTATGAAAGTAACGGAAAAAAAGTAGCGATACTAGAGAATGTTAATTTTTCTTTTCAAAAAGGGCTTTTCTATACGATTTTAGGGCCATCTGGATCTGGTAAAACTACAACTCTAAGCTTAGGTTGTGGGCTGGATTTACCTAAGAATGGTTATGTACTATATAATGGCAAGGATATTCGAAAAATTGGTTTGGATCGATACCGTAATCAAAATGTATCCGTAATTTTCCAATCCTATAATTTGATTACCTATATGACTGCTCTTCAGAATGTACTAACGGCAATGGAAATTACAGGTGTGAAGGTACAAAATAAAAAAGTAAGAGCATTAGAATTATTAGAGAAGGTAGGACTCACAGAAGTAGAAGCAAAACGCAACGTCTTGCAACTAAGTGGTGGGCAACAACAACGTGTAGCAATTGCTCGAGCACTATCTTGCAATGTAGATTTACTTATTGCTGATGAACCAACAGGAAACCTAGATGGAGAAACAGCAAAAGAGATTATTGAGTTGTTTCAGGAGCTCGCCCATCAAGAGAATAAATCTGTAATTGTTGTTACACATTCACCAGAAGTTGCAAAAAAATCGGATCGAGCAGTTTACTTAAGCAATAAGAAATTAGAAGTAAAAGATAGAAATAATCCTCCTAAAAAAAATCGAAAAATATTAACTGCAACCCTATTAAAAGATAACATTTAAGTGACTCTGAAAAGTTAGAATCGGTTATTTCATATAAAGTTTGTTCAAAAAGAGTCCGGTATTACACGGACTCTTTCTGTTGATTTGAAATAAAGACGTGCAGTTTAGAAAAAAGACGTACTGTTTCATATTTATCAAGACCTAAATTGTAAAAGTCATAAAATATAAAGGGTGATACATATTAGTCATATATAATATGTATCACCCTATTATTTCTTGCTCAGAAATCTCGCCCGATTGGTATATTCTTGTGAAAAATTTCACTTAAACTAACGGCGCAGGTTAGTTAAGAAAATCATGAAATTGTAAGAGGAAAGAACCATCGTTTTATTACTGATTTGTTATTTTATTTCTACCATGGAGTTTCAGTTTTATGCTCGATGACATGTATTACTTTTGGTTCAATATTTTTCAACATTTGCTCGTATTGTTTACTATCGACATTATTTTCACCCTTAAATTGTACATCAGTCTGTGTTTTTGTAATGACATTAATTACTTGCTGTTTAGTAACGTTTTTAGAAGCTGCAATCTCCACTACAGATTTTCCTGTTGCCAATTCTTGTTTTAATTCTTGTGCGTTTATTTTTAATAAAGACAATAAAATTTCATCGTTTAAATAAAAGTCTGCAGTATAATCAGGTTTACCATTTAAAGAAAATAAACCTTCGACTTTAATATTTGAAGGTGTAGGTTCACCTTCTAATACTTTTTGGATTTCTTCAGGGGTTGGTTCTTTAATAGAATTTACAGTTTCTACCGACTCATTTATCCATGGAGTTTCAGTTTTATGCTCGATGACACTTATTGCTATTGGTTCAATATTTTTTAACATTTGCTCATATTGTTTACTATCGACATGATTTTCACCCTTAAATTGTACATCAGTCTGTGTTTTTGTAATGACACTAATTACTTGTTGTTTAGTAACGTTTTTAGAAGCTGCAATCTCCACTACAGATTTTCCTGTTGCCAATTCTTGCTTTAATTCTTGTGCGTTTATTTTTAATAAAGACAATAAATTTTCATCGTTCAAATAAAAGTCTGCAGTATAATCAGGTTTACCATTTAAAGAAAATAAACCTTCGACTTTAATATTTGAAGGTGTAGGTTTCCCTTCTAATACTTTTTGGATTTCTTCAGGGGTTGGTGCTTTAATAGAATTTACAGTTTCTACCGACTCATTTATTTCTTTTTTTTGAGTAGCATAGGCACTTCCAGCTCCTACTAATAATGCTGTTGACATTCCAAGTGCAGTGAATAATTTTGTCTTAGGATATAACATTTTAAAACCTCTTTTCATTGTTTTATTGGGTGTTACAAGTACTAATATAAATGCAGCATGTAAAGATGAAGTGAAGATGATATAAAGTTGGAATCAAACTTTATTCTTCCTTTAATCGGTGCTTCAATTATAAGAAGCTGAAATGCTTCTTTTTTGAAAACCAAAACTTTGCGACAAATTGTCTTAAATCTTATCGGTTTTAATCAGGCAGGAGCAGAACTAGAAGTAATGTTTGAGGTAATAGAATGAGGAGAAGGGATATCCATAGAGAGAAATTTGTTTTTGGTAGGGTTAAAAGATGATATTTCATAAGATTATGTTTATAATTAGTGGAATTTTGCATGTTATCCACATTTTTATAGCAAACAACATGTTTGCCAGGAAATTTTATAGCAAATTTTTATTTTAAGAAAAGGGCTTTTCTCGTAATAGTTTCCTATCTATACTAGAAAATAACGAATAGAGCGGTCATATTCGAATGAACCAGAAGAGGGGTGCGAATATGCAAAATTTTGAAACGGTTGTTGAGCAAAAATGTGAGCAACTTTTACTAAAAGCCTACCATTTCGGTGCATCAGATTTATTATTAGTTCCAGAAAGTGTACGATATCGTATTTATTTTCGAAAATATGACAAGCTGCTCCAAGCTGGTGAATTACCGAACGAGCTTGCAGAGCGAATGATTTCCTTTTATAAATTTTTAGCGGCATTAGATATTAGTGAGCGACGCAAACCCCAAAGCGGCTCCTTCCAAAAAACTATGGAACAAGATCAATATGCCTTTCGTGTCTCGACACTTCCCTCAGTATTTTTTAAAGAAAGCCTAATTATCCGGCTTCTTCTACAAAATCATGCATTCCCACTTACTTCCTTATCCTATTCCAAATATGTAGCAGACATGTTAATGGAACTAGTGAAACATCGACAGGGACTTCTCTGTTTCACAGGTGCAACTGATTATGTCACAAGAGTACAAGTAAATAAGTTAATAAAATTCTATATTTGTGATAATGATTCGGGGGCGTCCTTTTTTATATTTTTTGCTTGTTGGATGGCGATCTTCATAACGATACTCTATTTTTCGTATAAAGCGTTGTACGAATTCACTTTTCTCTTCTTGATTTAATTGTGTGAAACAATTATTGAATGTGACTACAATATTCTTTATAGCATCTAAATTAATTTTCTCAGGTTCTTCATACTCATCCAATTGTTTCTGTAGGTTGTTGAGGACAATTTTAGTATCATGCATAAGTTCTTCAAATTCAGCGTCATCGATATGGTCAGCAGCCCATCCACGTTGATACTTTAATCTTTGTTGTTCTACTTGTTTGATTTGCAGCATAATTTCTTTTGTTTCAATATGGTGTGCTGGTTCAGGTGCTTCAAAATCAGTGAAATTAATATTTCGCATGTATTCTGTCAGCCCTTCAATAAAATATCTTTCACCAGATGTTTTTTGAGGTCGTTTATACCTTGTGCAGTAACTACATCTATAAGTGTAACCAACTCTTTCTGAACCATTAGCACGTTCATATATAAATCTTGTAGCTATTAATCTATGCCCACATTCATCATTTGGACAAACCAAAATGCCACCGAAAATACCTGTACTTACAACATCTTTTCTGAATTGCTTACCTCTATCATCAAGCTTCTTTAGTAATCTTAAGAAGTGCTCTTTTGTAATATATCCTTCATGTGTGCCTTCTCGTATCTCTCCTTTGCGCCTTGATGCCCCATATAACGCAGGATTTCTTGCTATGCGTAATACCGCATTAGCACTCCAACTTCTACTCTGATCTATGACTCTGTAATGGTCACTTATGCTATTGTAAGACCATCCAGTTTCTAATTTATTAATAATATCAAGCACGAACTTACCTTTATCATTCTTCACTAATTTATCATTTTCATCTACATCATACCCATATGGTGGTTGACCTGACCATTCACCATCTGCAGCCTTTTCATCTAATGCCATGATAATTCTTTCTGATAAATTTTCCGTTTCCCATTGGGCTAATAAGGCAACGAGTCCAATGAACATCCTGCCCATTGCTGTGGTTGTATCGTAGACTTCAGTGGCGGAACGGAATTTACAATTGTACTTTTCAAGTAAGTCAAGCATCTGATGTAAATCACGTACAGAACGGGTGAAGCGATCAAGTCGATACACTAAAATAATATTGATTTTTTGTTGTTTAATATCTTCTAATAGCAGTTGTAATTTTGGTCTTTTAGTATCTTTTGCTGATACACCCTCATCTACATAAAATTTATAATCTGACCAACCTTGAGCTTTACAATATGCCACTAAGCTTTCTTTTTGCGCTGCAATAGAATAACCTTCATTAGCTTGTTCAAGTGTACTCACTCGTACGTATAAACCTACTACCATATCTCTCACCTCTCTATATATAAGAAAAGAGCTAGACGGATGAGTCTGCTCTTAACTTTCTAATTCCAAAACGTTTTGTAATTAAAGTAGCATTTCGTAACTTATTGCCTTACCAATAATTCTTGCTGGGTTATTTTCATCAATGATATAAGGAGCATATTTTGAGTTATCTGGCATTAAGAAAATTGTATCACCTTGTTTTTTAACTCTTTTAAGTGTTGCTTCTTCGTCTCCATTTACTAGTACAGCTGCAATTTCACCATTTTCAACATCTGGTTGAGCTCGTAGAAGAACAATTGCGCCATCAGGTATCATTGGTTCCATGCTGTCACCCTTAGCTTGTAATGCAAAGACATCTCCACTTGGTAAACTATCTGCAGTCTTATAAATATAGTTTTCTATATTTTCTTTAGCCAAAATAGGATCTCCGCAAGCTATTTTTCCTAGGATAGGAACAGCAACTTTTTCTTCACTTACAACATTAATGTTTTTAATATCAGAACCAAAAAGTAACTCTATTACATCTACTTCTAATACTTCAGCAAACTTTGGTATCTCTTCCATAGATATTTTACGGATGCCCTTATAGTATCTTGTAATTGTACTTCTATCTGTTCCGATTCTTCGTGCAAGTTCAGCACCGCTGATTCCTTTTTCTTCTGCTATTCTCTCTATTCTCTTAGCAACTTCTATGGATTTCAATTAATAGCACCTCCTTGATAAATATACTAACATGTTTCCTGATAGGAAACAATAGGAGGAATTAAGTATTGTTTTTAATCTATTAATATATTTTTGTTGACCAAATGGAAACATCGGTGCTATTATTTGGTTAACAAATGTTGGAGGTGAAAATATGAAATTCAACCATAATCGCCTAAAGGCAGAAAGAATTGCAAGAGGTTTGACTGTTCAAGAAATGGGTGAAGTTATAGGTGTTGCAAAAGGAACGTATTCAAAGAAAGAAAATGGAAAATTACCAATTGATGTTGATGAATTTTCCTTAATTACAAATAAGCTTGGGATTAAGCGAGAGGACATTGTGATTTTTTTTACCATTAATGTTTCCGAAACGGCAACAAACGAAGAGATTTATGCATAGTTCGGTGCCAAAATGTCAAAGTTGGAAACCGAACTAGATTAAAAGTTAAGTGCGCTGTGATACCGAGCCAATGACGGTATAGCATTCGAACTTATAGCTTTTATGACGGTAGCAACGTTAAAAATCGAAAGAGGGAGATGATTAAAAATACAACCAATTAAACCACCGGAGATTCCTCCAGACACGTACAAACGTATGAAAGAGTTTTTCATGCGGACATCAATACCTCGTATATTAGCAGAACAAGCGAAACAAAAAGAAAAGGTGGTGAGAGCAAATGAAAATCAAAGTAGCAGAGTGGTTAGCATTACCGGTTGAAAAACGTTTAGCTTTAATCAGCAATGCGATTAATAAAGATGAAGCAGTACGTCAAAAATAAATCTACCAATCTAGGAGGCTATAAGAATGAAAGCAGTATTAAACGTAAAAGGTACGAAATTATCCGTCCTATCAGTACATTACAAACAATCAGGAGAACCGTTTTCAGTATATGCAATGGATGAAAACGGACGTGAATCGCTCTTTATAGAAAAGTCGCAAAGCCAATACGATACTCGCCCGCATATTGCAGTTGAAAACTTGAGTGAGTTGCTAGAGTATCCAGAGATTGAATCGAAGCTTGCGGAGGAAAGAGAAAAGCTTATATTGCATTTAGAAGAATTGTACGAGCATGAAAGCAGTAAGCTAACGAAACTATCCACGAAACCATTTTCATTCAAGCTTACAGAAAAACGAGTAGCAGGGCTATTTGACGCAATCGAGGAAGTAAAAGCATTTCATGAAGGGCGTAGGGAGTAAACGTCAATGAAAGTTAACCATGAGTTAATGGAATCGCTCGAATATAAAGGCGAGTATGGTGCTCGATATACGTGTAGTCAGTGTACGCATTGTCCTGTAGCAAATACGGACTTTGCGCCGTGTGCAATACAAGGCATCGACGTACACTGGGGAAATAATATTTGCAAGGCATACGTGCCTCGTATAAAGAATCCGTCAGCACCAGAATTTAATTTTGATGCCTATCTCGAATTTTTAGGGAGCGACTTTTATCGTCCGTACTCGATAGATAAGGATGTTATTAACGGAAGTGCCCGCCTTGGAGAGATTAAAGTTGATGGAGGCAGGTTGGCGGAGTTACTTCCTGAGGTGTACTCGCCTTGGTACAAATACTACGATAAACCGTATTGTAAATCGCATTTTAAACGCTGTTATGTCCAGTATGGCGGGGTTACATTTCATATAGACTATAAACGTTTTCGGGAGATTAGAACGGTCGAGAACGGAGCAATTCACTTCGATATTCGCGTGTGGAAAGATAATCCACGCCAACGTAAGTACCAATCGGAAGTAAAAGGTACGTACGCAATTACGGAGAAAAAAGCATTTCATGAAGAACGTAAGGAGGAGTATCACTATGAATCAAGTAAAACAATTTAACCACACATTATTCGGAGAGTTACCAGTAATGATAGTAAATGACGTTGAATGGTTTGGAGCAACAGAAGCAGCTAAGGCACTAGGTTTTGTTAAACCGCTAAGAGCAATTGAAAATCATGTAGACATTGAGGATGCCACGGTCTGGGGAGTAGGGGTAGTAACAGGGAAAAGACACGACAATAGCGACGCTACCCAAACAGTACAAAAAAAGTTTATCAATGAATCAGGTCTATACAGTTTAATACTGGGGGCATCGAAACAAGGAAACAATGCAGAAATCAAAGCGAAGGCAAAGAAATTCAAAAGGTGGGTTACGTCCGAGGTTCTACCATCCATTCGCAAAGACGGGGGATACCTTCAAGTATCCGAAACTGACGACGAAGCAACGATACTGGCGAGGGGCTTGTTAGTCGCACAACGAGCATTAGAGCGAAAGGATGCCTTAATTTTAGAGCATAAACGATTAATTGATGCACAAAAGCCGAAAGTCAGACTTGCGGAAGCTATACAAGCAAGTAGAACAGCTATTTCCGTTAGTGAATTCGCTAAAATACTTAATCAAAACGGAATTAAAATGGGGCAGAATCGCCTATTTGATTGGTTACGTTCGAATGGTTACTTAATCAAACAAAGAGGAATTGACTACAACATGCCTACTCAAAAATCTATGAATCTAGGGTTGTTTAGAATCAAAGAATCGCCTTTTAACAGTAAAAACGGAATTGTTTTTATTAATAGAACGGCTCGAATCACAGGTAAAGGACAAGCCTACTTTGTTAATAAGTTTTTAAAGGATGAAATGAAGGGAATGGGAGGTAGTAACCAATGAAATCGTCTAAATTAACGACATCAATCGAAAGCATTAATTACGACAGATACGGGCGTCTTAATTTCAATCCCTTGTATCATTTTTCACAAGGTAGTTGTTTTACAGAGTCCGATTTAGAATACATCTGTAAATTTTATGAATACGACGGTGCTAAGTCGATATCGCTCGCTGTTGGTAAAACAGAATACTCTATTCAGTCAAAAGTACACAAACTAAGAAAAAACGGACTTTATAGTTACTATAAAAATCTCAACAAACATTGGTAGGGAGGCACAATCTAGTGAAGACAAGCAATAAAGCGTGGTTATCCATGACGGAGGAAGAGAAACGAGAGGCGCTTACACAGCGAGTTAGAGAAGGTGTAAAGGTTAACTACAAAAGTCGTTTACTAACGTAATAGTAACGTAGGAGGGCAAATGAGCAATGAAACCAATAAAAATAAAGCTAAGTGAGCGAATAACAATCGTTATCAGCAACACAATTAGCGTCATCATTACAGACAATATAGCGCATATCTCAGTATGCTAAAACCCTTTAATCGGTATGTAAAGCAACGTACTACTTGATGTAACAAGTTTATATGTTTGGCGGTATAAAACGTGTTACGAAGACAATCAGAGCGTTTTAGACGGATTCTATCACGCTACTACATACAGATGAGTGTTTGCAGACACTCACGGTCTGACAGCAGTATTGTAAATAGTATTTGGCGTTTAACCAAGCAACACATACAGGCGAAAAAGTTTATAGGTACAAAGATTTAGCGGGATATATACGGTTGGCGTCGTTTATATCCTAGCAATTACACTTTTTAATTACTAACTATTCTATTACAGATTAATTCGAATATGCAAACGAAATTTAAAGAGGCTGTAAACGGTTGGCGACGTTATAGCTACGTAAATAAACATAGTTTCATACGTGTCGGACAGTTTCAAAAGGATTGTTCGGCTTTTGGGAAGTAAATCAAATTGTTAAAGAGGGGGATTATGTGGCGGATTCCATGCCGAAAGTACATTCTGTATTACCGTTTGAAGCTGTAGAAGGTTGGACGGCTATACCGAATACTATTATGAATATTTATACGTTACATCCGAAATTTAACGCTAACACAGTATTAGTTTATATGTTTTTACTTAAAAACTTTAATCGAGAATATGGTTATGCGTATCCGACATATGACGAGATTGAAATAACGTTAAATATCAGTCGTGGGACAGTAGCAAATGCATTACAGGTATTACAAGAGCTGAATTTAATAACAGCTCAAAAACACCCATACTACGGTAATAATGTGTATGTAATAAACCCTTTGATTGAAACGGTTGACGAGTTTATAAAGAAGTACCCAGAAACAGAACTAATTAAGAGGAGAAATGAAGAAGTGCGACAACGTTTAAATACTCGAAAGGAGGCTTTTAAATCAACGTAGTCTAAAAATTAGACTAAGGCAGTCTAAATTTTGTACTAGGCTAGTCTAAAAATTAGACGTTATAAATACTTACTATAAATATTTACTATAAAGACTTATATATTAACGAGTCTTTATGCTAACGCATAAATCCTCTATGTCGCTATCGCTCCATATCAGTATTTCAATAAATAAATTAGGGATATAAAGAATAACGCTAATACCTGTATATAAAATAAAACGTATATACCTATCGGAATATGTGAACATATTAGCGGTAATATCTATAACTGTATATTGTCGATGGTTTTAAATAATAAAAGAATAAAAACATAGGACACGCGCTTGCCTCGCGCCACACAAAGGAGATTGATTATAATATGATAAACGACTATATTCAACTGTATTTAAAACAAACGAATTGTGACCACGTATTCAGTTTTACAATACAAAACGATGTTCCTGTTTTTAAATGCGAAAACTGTAAGACGGAAAAAAATATTTATTAGTGATACTCAAATTAAAGATGTAAATTTCGATATGCTTTTAAAGGCGCTTTAAAGCCTATTACAGGCGTTTTGAATAAGAACGCATGTTCTTGTTATCTGACGTGGAGAAACGCTTTAAAATGGACGTAAATAGCTAAATATGCCGTCACAATGACGTAACTTAGTTTACTACTGGCACAATGAAAAATTTCTCTTCTTCTTAGTTATAAAACTGTATATAACACCATATTTAACAACGTTTTGTGCCTTTACATTATAAGAAGTAATCCATATTTTACACCGTTAGTTACCTATACATTATAGGAAAGGTTACGTGGAATTAACGCATAAATATCTTGAGTTGATGTGTTTGCTTCTACTTATAAATTGCGTTAATATAAAAGTGAAAAAGGAGACTTTCGTCTCCTTCTTTCGTCTATTTGCGACGTTTCTTCTTGGCGGGAGTTCGTCGCTTTTTCTTTTGTTGTTTCTTTTTCTTTCGGTTGTTATTTAGTGTTTGGATGTTTATTGCTAGGGAAGTAATTCCACCAAGAACACCGACCACTGTTCCAACTTCTTTTATGATGTTTAGTATTGTTTGGTAATCCATTTCTTTCACCTCCTTTCTATACTTTTATTATAGCACTTATATTTACTCGCGTCAATACAATTACGTATAATTTACCGTATTTTTTACGTAAATTTTACGGTAAATGTAGGTGTGGTGTCCGAATCAGTTAACACTTTTAATCTAAATAAATAAAAGACTTTATGTGTATTTTATCTTTGAATATAGTTATAGGCACAATTAAGTCTTTTATAAAACAAGTATGAGAGGATACTAAATTGGTAGTCTCATTATGCAGGTTATAATAGGTATTAGAACAAGTAATTACAATAACACTCAAAGGAGAAGGATAAATGACTAACACACCAAACAACCGACCATTAACAACAGAGGAAACTTACCGAGTGGTAAACGATATGATGCGTAAAGTATTTAAAGACCCATATGATTTTGAAGATTATATGTATCAAACTATAGGGGATATTCATTTTGATAAAATGAAACCATGGGAAAATTTCACAAGCGTTGAAGATGTTTATGAACGAGTGAACAAGAATATTGAACAAATAACTTTCTTAGAGATGGATGCTATTCTTGCAATAGTGAATAGTGATTTATGGCAAACTCTATTACAAGAGAAACAAGCAAAGCAGATTCCTAATTGGGATATTTCCAAGCCAATTTAGGAAGTGGTAGATGATGCTTGTGCAGATGGATTAGTGTAACACCTAACATCCAAAGCCGGTAACGGAATGTTATCGGCTTTTTATTATGCCTTGAAAGGTGATAAGTAGGAATGGTACTAGAACATACTGAAATAGCGCGAAAGTTTTATAAATCTAAAGCATGGAAGAAAACTAGACAGGCTTATATAAATAGTTTAAATAATGGCAGACTATGCGAATGGTGCGAACGTGAAGGAAAGGTTACGTTAGGTTATATCGTTGACCATATCGAGGAGATTAATATAGGGAACATTAATGACCCCGATATTACATTGAATCATAATAACTTACAGTATCTTTGTGTACCTTGCCACAATAAGAAAACGTTTGGCAATCCAGAGAATAGGAACGGAATACCAGAAGGTTGTATGTTTGATGAGAACGGACAATTAATATTGAGTGAATAAAGAAGACATGTACTTGTTATGAGTATGTGTCTTTTATTTTGGAAAGAAATAAAAAATTCTTTTCAAAAAAGTGTGCAAAGTTTTTTTCTAGTACCCCCTTAAATTATTTGAAAAAAATCGAGTGTGGGAAACGATGATGGGGCTTTCTGTAATACACAAGCCGTACTATAGCCCCCTACACTAACAATTTTTAACGAAAGGAAGGTAATTCTATGGGAAGTAACGACAACTTGATGGAAGATGCCCCGACTATTGACTATGAACAGCGAAGTAAACGGATTACAAAGGAGTACACCAGGATTAAAGGCGTGTTGAAGGAAGCGAGTCCGGAAAAAGTTAAGTCGAACGAAGGCTTGATAAAACGTTGTGCCTTTATCCGTATCAATTTAGAAGATATGGAAGAAGACCTACTTAAAAATGGATTTGTAGAAATGTTTACGCAATCAGAGAAAACGCCTCCGTATGAAAGAGAGCGCCCAGTAGTTCGCCAGTACGTGCAATTGGTGAAGCAGTATCAAGTTATTTGTAAACAGTTATCAGACTTGTTGGGAACAGCACAAGTCAACGGAGTTATAGACGATGGTTTCGAGTCGTTCGTGAATGACAAGTGACGAAGGCTAAACAATCACAAATGAAACGTTACCCAATCAACTACAATCCTATTCTCGAATATTGGGACATGATTGAAAAGCGAGAAGTAACAGTTTCTCAAAAGGTTTACAAGACTATGCAAGAAATTGTCCGCAGGATGAATGACCCCGATTATGAATATGAATATAACTCTAAGAAAGCGAATCACGCTATCGAATTTATTGAGAATTTCTGTAAACACTCGAAAGGTAAATTAGCAGGAAAGCCGTTTATGTTAGAGATATGGCAAAAAGCGATTGTTGCAACGACATTCGGCTTTGTACATAAAACAGAAGATTACCGAATGGTTAAAGAGATTGCTTTGATTATTACTCGTAAGCATGGTAAATCAACATTAGGTTCTGCAATGGGACTGTATATGTTAGCTGCAGATGGTGAAATGGGAGCGGAAGTAGTAAGTGCAGCAACAAAGAAAGACCAAGCGAAAATTATATGGGATGAAGCCCGCCGTATGATTAAGAAATCGCCTGTATTAAACAAACGTGTTAAATGCCTTGTTAATGAATTGAAGCTTGAAGCAACAGAGAGTACGTTCAAACCATTGTCCAGTGATTCAAATTCATTAGACGGTCTTAATGTTCATTGTTCATTAATTGATGAGTTACACGCGATTAAAGATAAAAACTTGTATGACGTTATAGTTGACGGTATGTCAGCGCGTGAACAACCTTTATCAATTATTACAACGACAGCGGGGACGGTAAGGGAAGGAATATTTGATATTAAATATCAGGAATTTGAAGAGATCATCCGCGGTTATGATGATGAAAGCTATAGAGATGACAGAGTAATAGCTTTTGTATATGAATTGGATTCCGAGGAAGAGTGGACAGATGAAGTATGTTGGGAAAAGGCAAATCCGGCACTAGGCATAATAAAAGATAAAGACGAACTAGCACGTAAGGTTCAAAAGGCAATGAAGAACCCTGTGTTAAGAGCGAACTTATTATGTAAGGATTTCAATGTCCGCCAAAATAGCGAGCAGGCATGGCTAACGTTTGAACAAGCAAATAACGAAGCGACATTTGATATTGAAGTTTTAAAGCCAAAGTATGCAATTGGTGGGGTGGACTTATCACAGACAACGGATTTAACTGCGGCGTGTTTCGGGTTTATGATTCCTGGTAGTAACGAAATATTCTATGAACATATGTATTGGTTGCCTTCAGATTTACTTGAAGATCGAGTTAAGGAGGACAATGTGCCTTATGATGTTTGGCACGAACAAGGCTACTTACGATTATGTGAAGGAAATACGATTAGTTATAGGGATGTTACAGCGTGGTTTGTTGAGATGCAAAATAAACACAACGTTTATATGTACTTAATTGGGTACGATGCATGGTCAGCAAGATATTTCGTAGAAGACATGGAAAACGAGTTTGGTAAAAATACGATGCTTGGTGTAAGTCAATACGCTAAAACACTTTCGTTACCAATGCAGGAACTACACGCTTTATTACGTAAAAAGAAAATAAATTACAACAACAATCCAATTACTAAATGGTGCTTAATGAATACGGCAGTTATGACAGACACAAACGGAAATATTAAACCGCACAAGGGTAAAAATCAACGTAAACGAATTGATGGATTGGCGGCTATGTTAGATTCATTCGTAGTTTTGAGTGATAACAAAGCTGACTATCGCGCAATAGTTTCGTAAGAAAGGAGATAAAGTATTGAAAATTAGTTTAAATCCATTCGCTAGGATGAAAAACGATTCCGTTAAAGTAACAAAAGGTGATGCCGTTAAAATGATTTCAACAACAAACGGTAGCTCATTCGTTGCATGGGACGGGCAAGTCTATAACAATGACTTAATTCGTTCGATAATTCGAGTTAAAGCAAAAGCAATCGCAAAGACGACAGCGAAGCATATTAGAGAAGATACAAAAGGATTAAAGATTAATCCAGATGCTTATATGAAGTTCCTATTGGAAGAACCGAATCCGATTATGTCTATGCAACAGATGCTAGAAAAGGTTGTAACGCAATTAGAGTTAAACAATAACGCATTTATTTATATTAATCGCGATGAAATGGGCTATGCAAACGGCTTATATCCAATCGTTGCTATGAGTACACAGGCGATGAAAGCACCGAATGGGGACATCTATCTGAAATTCACTTTACGCAATGGCAATAATGTCACATTTAAGTATAGCGATATTATCCATTTAAAACAGGATTATAACGAAAGCGAAATATTCGGTAATCCTAACTTCGAAGCGTTACAAAGCATGATGGAAGTTATAGGCACGTTAGACCAAGGGATAGTTAAAGCCATAAAAAGTAGTAACGTTGTTCAATGGCTATTGAAATTCCAAAATAACCTAAGCCCAGAAGACCAGAAGGCAAAAACGAAAGAGTTTGTTAATTCTTATTTAGACATCGAGAACACTGACTTCGCAGGTGCGGCTTCTATCGACTCTAAATTAGAGGCTGAACGAGTAGAGCCAAAATCTTATATGCCGTCCTCAGACTTACAACGTGAGAATAACAATCGAATTTACTCGTACTTTAACTGTAACGAAAAGATTGTACAGGCAAAGTACAATGAGTCAGAATGGATTGCGTTCTATGAAACTAGTATTGAGCCAATAGTTAAGCAACTATCAACTGAGTTTTCACGAAAACTATTTAGCCGTAAGGAACGCTCATTTGGTAACAGAATTGTATTTGAAGGTTCCGATTTAGCATTTGCATCTATGCAGACAAAACTAGCATTAACCGCTTTAGTTGACCGTGCTATCTTATCTCCTAATGAAGTTCGTAAAGTACTTAATATGCACCCTGTACCGCATGGTGATGAATATTTACTTCGATTGGATACCGCGAAGGAAGGCGAAAACGGAAGTAAAACAGGTAGCTATACCTCTGTTAAAGGAGGTGATTAGTGATGAAGCGGGTAGAAATAAAAGGGGCAATCGTACTTAACGATCATAAAGAGATATATGACTGGTATGGGGTTGAAGCAACTTGTCCATACGATATTACAAGTCAATTAGTCGGCAATGAACCAATAGAAATTATTATTAATTCCGGCGGTGGCAACGTATTCGCGGGTAGTGAAATATACACGGCATTACGAGAATATCAAGGAGAAGTAACTATTAAGATTTATAGTTTTGCAGGATCATCAGCTTCCATTATCGCAATGGCTCGTAGGTCAGAGATTAGCCCAACAGCTCAGCTTATGATTCACAACGTATCATTGCAATCTGGTGGAGATTGTCACGATCATGAACATGTAGCAGAAATCTTAAAGAACGCAAACGAAACTATTGCGAATGCCTATGTGCTTAAAACAGGTATGACAAAAGAAAAAATTCTTGAGCTTATGGACAAGGAGACATGGCTTAGCCCACAAAAAGCGAAAGAGTTAGGGTTCATTGATTCTATTATGTTCGAGGACAATACAAATTCTGTTGACCCTGTATCGTTAGTAGCTAATGGAGGTGCAATTGGAATGTTACCAGAACAGCTAATTAACGAATTTAAAGAGACTAAATTTAAAGCAAACCAAACAGCGCAATTAAATGCGCGGCTAAACTTATTAAAACTAAAGGGGATTAAGTAAATATGAAAAAAGATCAATACTTAGAACAACGTAATGAATTATTAAATGTAGCAGAAACACTTATTGCAGAGGGTAATATTGAAGACTCTCAATCAAAAATGAAGGAAATTGAAGCCTTGGACAACCAATACGAAAACACACAGAAAGAACTTGCGAACTTAAACGCATTAAAACAACAAACAATGATCGACATTGAAAACAAATCAATTAACGAAGGGGAACTTACTAATATGACACAAGTTGAGAACGTACAAAACAAATCTTCAAACGAATTAGAATTAATGGAAAATGCATTTGCAAAAACGGTAATGAACAAGCCACTATCAGCTAACGAGCAAGCAGTATTTACAGAAATGAACAATGTCACTTATGCAGAGGATAACCAAGTAGTGATTCCAAAGCATATTGTGGATGAAATTATTGGTCTTATCTCAGAGGAACACCCATTCTTTGGTGACGCGCGCAAATTCTTTTACAAAGGTATTTTAACGTTACCAAAACATAAAGCAATCAAATCAGGGGATGCAAAATTCTACAGCGAAAAGACTGCCACAGAAGTAGAAGAAAACGAATTCGTGGACGTTCGTTTAGAAGGAAAAGAAGTCGCTAAATTAATCGAAGTATCATTTAAAATCGAGTCTATGTCTGTTCCTGCGTTCATGCAGTACCTAAAAGACGAGCTAGTGGATCGTATCGGTGATTTAGTTGGTTCTAAAGTATTTACAGGTAACGGTACAGATGAATTTAAAGGTGCGGTTACTGAATTAAGTACAACAGCTCAAAAAGTTGAGTATGATGCAACAGCAGGCTTAAAATACACTGATTTAACAAAAGCTTTCGGCATGCTTAAATCACAATTTGCTAACGGTGCAGCGATCTACGCTAACAATGCTACTGTGTGGAATAAACTTGCGACAATCCTAGACGGTAATGGAAAACCAATCTTTATCGCGGATCCAACAGTAGGTGGTGTAGGTCGTTTATTTGGTTTCCCAGTAAAAGTGGATGGTGGAGTTCCTGACAACATGTTTGTGTTCGGTAATGCTAAAAAAGGTTACGCAGTCAATGAAGTTAAACCAATTACTGTTGAAACAGATAAAGACTTAAAAGCACGTACAACTCAATTCTTAGGTCATTCGATCATGGACGGCGCTGTTACGGACGAGCGAGCATTAGTATTAGTAGCTCCTAGTGCGTAATAGAACTAAATAAGGACGTGTTAGAAAATGAAGCACTTAGTATTGAAGCCGTTTATTAATAAGGAGTCAGGGGAACTACTTTTCCCCGACTCTTTTTATATTTCAGAAGATAAGGATAAAGTGAAAAAATTATATGAATTAGGTTATATCAGACCGAACGAGGAAGCGTTAGGAGAGAAAGCTCCTAAGCGTACTACAAGTCGTTCTAAGAAAGTGAGCGATAGCAATGTTACAGAAAGTAAAGAAATCGCTAAGAATAATAAACGATCAATTTGATGATGAAATGCAGGATTTAATAGACTCAGCACTATTGGATTTAAAATTATCCGGCGTAACAAGGCAGTTGCCTGAGGATAAATTAATATTGCGTGCAGTAACGCTGTACTGTAAAGCACAATTTGGACTAGAGAATAAAGATAGTGAGAAGTATCAAGCAAGTTATGAATATTTGAAATCTCACTTGGCTTTAAGCGGTGAATACAATGGCAATGTTTAAAGATGTTTTGGAACTGGTACAAGTTAAGTATGTGAAAGATGAACTTCACCAAGAAATTAAACAAGAAGAAAAACGACAGGTATATTGTGATAAGAAAAGCGTTTCTCAAACGGAATTCTTTAGTGCAGGGCAAAATGGATTTAAGCCGCAGTATGCTTTTATTATGCGCCTCGCTGATTATGAAAATGAACAGACAGTAATTTACAACAACAAAAAATATGTGGTTTATCGAACTTATGAAAAAGGCGAAGATATCGAGCTATACTGTGAGTTTAAGGTAGGTGCTTAATAATGGCTGACTTAGTTGACATTGATCAAATAGCACAAGTTATTACAAAACAACTGGCAAAATATGCTGATGTAGTTGAGGAAGAAGTAGATGAAGTTGCTAAACGTCTTTCTAAAGAAGGTGCAGAAAGACTTAAACAAACATCTCCTGTGCGTGCAGGAAAGTCTACTGGCTATGCAACTGGATGGAAAGTAAAGAAACAGAAAGACGATTATGTTATCTGGAATGCTGAACATTATCAACTTACACACTTACTAGAATTTGGGCATGTTACTAGAGGCGGTGGACGAACAAACGCGCAAACTCACATAAAACCAGTAGAACAAAAACTAATTAAAGATTTTGAAAAAGAAGTAATAAAGGCGGTGGAACGTTAATGGACGTAAAAGGTCTAGCAAAGATGTTAGGTACACTGAAAGTTCCGGTTGCCTATAATCATTTTAAAAAGACTGAATCAAATCCAGTACCAAATCCACCGTTTATAGTTTACTTGGAAGAAGACTCCGATAACTTCGGTGCCGATAATAAGGTCTGGAAGAAGATATTAAATTATCGCTTTGAAGTCTATACAGATCAAAAAGATTTAGAACTTGAAAGTAAAATTGAGGAACTATTAGATTCAAATGATATCTATTACGAAACAGATGAATCATTCATAGTTCAAGAAAATTTATATATGCGTATTTATTACGTAACACTTATTAAATAATGGAATGGAGATAACAAATTTATGGCAAAAAATCGTGTTCAATATGGTTTGACAAATGTACACTATGCATTGATCGAACGTGAAGCAGACGGTTCTTATAAATACGGTGAACCAGTACGACTAGCAGGCGCAGTTACTTTAGAAGCAAATCCAACAGGTGATAGCAATAACTTCTACGCTGATAATGGCGTTTATTTCTCACGTACTGCAAACACAGGTTATGAAGGTACTCTTTCAATTGCAATGATTACAGAGAAATTCCGCACAGATGTATTAGGTGAAAAGATTGTTAAAGGTGGTTTACTTGAATCTTCTGATGCAAGACCAAATGATGTTGCGTTGCTATTTGAAATTGACGGTGATGAAGAAGCAACACGTTTCGTATTCTTCGATGTATCTATTGCACGTCCATCTCAAACAGCTAATACGGTTGCAGAGTCAATTGAAATTGAAGGTCAAGAATTAACATTCACAGCGAAACCACGTTTAACAGATAAGGCTATTCGTTGGAACACAGGCGAGGCAACAACTAAAGAAGAATATGATAACTTCTTCAAACAAGTTATTTCACTTGATGAAGTAACGCCGCCCACAGGAGACTAATAAATAAAAGTAACGGAGGGGCATAAACCTTATGGCAGAGAAAACTATTCCTATTAATGGGCAAGATGTAAAGTTTAAAGTAACTGGTGGAACTCCTATTCAATATCTAGGGATTTTCGGCAGTGATTTCATTGCTGATTTCATGGAATTGCAAAAGCAAGAAGCGAATGGAGGTATCACAAACTATCTTCCGTTCTATCGTATTGTATGGATGACCGCTAAACAAGCAGATAGTGAGATCCCTATTATGGAAGAATGGTTAGATTCATTTGAAGATGGTTTCCCTGTGTTTGAAATTGTGCAGGAAATAATGCCTTTAATACAGGCTAACTTCAAGTCTAACCTACCAGTAAAACCTAAAAAAAAGTAAAAGGCGACAATGACAAGCCGTTTACTACTAATGATTATATACTCATGGCTAAGATGTCTAAGCTAAACTTAGATGAGCTTGACTTAATGTCTATTGGTATGGCACTAGACCATATTGAATTGTATAGTGACTTAGTTAACCCAGAACGTGATAAGAACGGTGAAGTTGTAAAAGTTCGCAAGGCAAGTCAAGCAGATATAAACGCATTTAAAATTTAAAACTACTAGGAGGGGGAGTTGCCGAAAAGGTAGTTCTCTCTCCTTTTTTTATTTTATCAAGAAAGGAGCTAATTATATTGGCGGGAAAATCAATACAAGGAATCAATATTAGACTTGGTGCTGATACTACTTCATTAAACAATGCTTTAAAAGACGTAGATAAACAATCCAAATCATTACAGAATGAATTAAAACAGGTCGATAAAGCGTTAAAGCTAGACCCATCTAACGTTCAATTAGTTGGACAGAAATATGAAGTATTACAAGAAACAATTAGAGCTACAGAACAACGTTTAGATACTTTAAAGAAAGCACAAGGTCAAGTAGAAGAGCAGTTCCGGAATGGTGATATAGGCACAGAGCAATATAGAGCGTTTCAACGTGAATTAGCAACTACAGAAGCTTCTCTTAAATCATACGAAGGTAAATTATCAAGCGCTGAAGCAGAACAATCTAAATTAGAAGACAACACTAATCAATTGAAAACATTCTTTGCCGCAACAGGTACAGAACTTGATAACTTTGCTGATGTTCTTGGTACTCGTTTAACTAGTGCTATTCGTGAAGGTTCTGCAACGTCTGATCAAATGGGTAAAGCATTAGAGATAATGGGTAAGAAGGCGTTAGGCTCAAGTGCAGATATTGACCGTATGCGTAATTCATTGCGTAATGTTGATGCAGGTGCTTCTCTAAAGGAAATTCAACAGGATTTAGGGAGAATAGCAAAGGAAGCAGATGAAGCAGGAAATTCTGTAAATGGATTCGGTGAAAAATTACAGGGAGTAGCTGCAGGTTTAATGGAAGGTGGTGGTATTGCCGCAGTTTTAGAACAAGCATTAGATGTATCTAGTTTAAATACTCAAATTGATATCTCTATGAATCTCAATGAAGCAGATACTAAAGCTGTACGACAATCCATTATGGAGACTACAGCTGCTATAGGCGATGAAGAAGCCGCTTACGAAGGTGTTCGTAGACAGATGACTCTTAATAAGAATGCATCGTTAGCAACTAACCAAGAAATTATTAAAGGTGCATCGACTATCTCTTATGCTTATAAAGAGATTGATTTTAAAGAGTTAATTCAAGAATCTCATGAGATTGGTAAAGAGATGGGAGTTTCGCAAAAAGAAGCTCTAGCATTAACTAACCAATTACTATCAATCGGATTCCCCTCTGAACAATTAGATATCATTGCTGAATATGGTGGACAACTTCATAGAGCAGGCTTTAATGCGGAAGAAATCCAAGCAATCATGGCGGCAGGCGTCGATACTGGTACTTGGAACATAGATAACTTGCTCGATGGTCTGAAAGAAGGACGTATCAAAGCCGCTGAATTTGGCCAAGGTGTAGACGATTCAATGAAAGAAGCGTTGAAAGGAACTACTATTTCAGCAGAAGCTTTACAGAAGTGGGGCGTAGCTGTATCTAAAGGGGGTAAAGAAGGTAATCAAGCATTCCAAGATATGACTAAAGCGTTAATGGGTATCAAAGATGAAACCAAGCGTAATGAAGTCGGAGTTAAGCTTTTTGGAACTATGTGGGAAGACCAAGGGGATAACATAGCCGCTACTATTCTTAACATGAATGAGCATATGAAAACCACAGCAGAAATGCAAGGTAAAATCACAGAAGATACTAAGAGGATGGATGCAGACCCTGCACAAAGAATGGCTACAGCGATTGGTCAAATCAAGGAAGCATTAGCACCAGTATTAGCAGACGTAGCAGAACTAATCGCAAAAATTGCTAACTGGGTGAAAGAGAATACAGCTCTAGCCGCTACTATTACCGCTATTGTTACTGTAGTAGGTATTCTAGCAGGTCTATTTGCCGCATTCATGCCTGCAATAAGTGGATTGGTAGGTTTGTTAGGTGGAACTGGTGCAGCGGTAGCAGGATTAAGTGCCGCCTTTACTGTACTGACGGGACCCATCGGATTAACAATAGCCGCAATAGCCGCTATAGGTGTAGGTCTATTTGCTCTTAACAATCATATGAAGCAATCATCTATTGAGACAGAAGACTGGACAGAGAATGTATCAGAAGGTACAGCTAAAGCAGTAGGCGGATTCATGGATTTAGAGAAAGGCGCTACAGATGCCTTGACTCAATTAAAGTGGTCTGGTTCTACTTTAACTCAAGAAATGGCTGACGATATGATTGCCAAGAATAATGAAATGACTACACAAGTCTTAACGGCTATGAAAGAACGTCATGCATCTCAGTTACAAGAAACAACTTCTTACTTTGATGAATCTAATGCATTAACAGCAGAACGTGAAGCTGACATTCTTAAAGAAATGCAAATACGCAACACAGAGAAAGAACAAGCAACGTTAGAAGGTCAGAATCGTATCAATGAGATTATGAAAACTGCATCTGCTGAGAAACGGGCTGTAACTAAAGAAGAATTTGCAGAAATAGATGCTATCAACGCTAAGCTTAAAGATAATGCTATCAAGTATTTATCTGAATCAGAACGTGACCAAAAGGTTATCTATGAAACTCTTAAACGTAATGCAAGTGAACTATCAGCACAACAAGCGGCTGATGTAGTAGCTAATTCTAAGAAACAACGTGATACAACTATTAAAGATGCAGAAGAAACTTATAAGAAACGTGTTGCCGCTATTACTAAAATGCGTGACGAAGATAAAACTATCTCTAAAGAAGAGGCTGATGCTTTAATCAAAGAAGCTGAACGCTCTAAGAATGATACTGTTAAGAATGCTCAAGCAATGCATAAGAACGTTGTAGCAGAGGCTAAATTACAAGCAGGTGAACACGTCAATCAAGTTAACTGGGAAACAGGTCAAGTTAAAACTAAATGGCAAACGTTCACAGGTGAAGTAGGTAAGATATGGGATTCAATGGGCAGAGGTTTTAATAAGGCTTTAGACACTATGTGGACAGGTGCTAAGAAATTATGGGGCGATATTGTAGGTGTGTTCGATAAATCTATTCAGAAAATTGTAGGATTCTTCAAAGGTCTTAAATTTGAATTCCCTAAACCTAAAATGCCTCCAATGCCTCACTTCTCTATGACTGGTAAGTTTAGTTTAAACCCTCCTTCTGTTCCAAAGCTAGGTATCGATTGGTATGCAAAAGGTGGTATCATGACTAATCCTACAGCATTCGGTATGAACGGTTCTAATCTAATGGTAGGTGGAGAAGCAGGACACGAAGCAATCCTTCCATTAACTGCTAAGAACCTTGCAGGTATCGGTAAAGGTATAGCAGACCAAATGTCTACAGGACAATCACAAGTAATTTACATGCAAGCCGCACCTATCTATTTAGATGGTCAACAAATTGCAGAAGTAACATTCGATACTTTAAACGGAATGCAATACAACGCAACGAGTTTTAAATCATTAAGCAAAGGAGTAAACCTATGATTATAGAATTATTAAACGGTAAAAAAATAGATATAGCAAATCATAGTTTAAAGCGTTTATTCCATCACATCCCTTCTGTTTCACTTGTTCATCACACTGAGCAAGTGGACGGTATGGATGGTTTACTATTCCTAGAAACTAAATTTGAATCAAGAACGATTACTGTAGAGTTCTTATATGAATCTACTGATATATATGATTACTATTTATTACGTGATGAGATTAATGCTCTATTCACTCGTAAAGAATCATTCTATATTACATTCAAGAATGAACCATACAAACGTTATCTTGTTAGATTAAACCAAGCATTCGAAATGGAACCAAACCAATACATGAACTCATTCTCAGTTGAATTTGCATGTGTAAATGTGTTTGGCGAATCAATAGTAACAACTAATTCTAAGAAAGAATGGGATATTGATGTTTGGGCATGGAATGGTCAAATTACATGGGAAGACGATTTAAAATATACATTCAATACAAATAATTTTGACGTATATAATCTAGGTAATGTAGATATTGACCCTAGACAAAGTGAACTACGTATTAGTGTCAAAGGTAAGTTTACTGACACTGTATCAATATTTAATAACACTACAGGTGAATTATATCTTTATAGAGGTGGTTTAACTTCTGGAGATAGTTTAATCCTACAAGGTGTTCAATCATTCAAAAACGGAACAAGTGTATTTAGAAACACAAATAAAAAATTAATTAGATTGGCTCAAGGTAAGAACTCATTTAGCATTACTGGTGGAACTGTTGAGTCCGTTAGTTTTGACTTTAGATTTCTCTACCTATAAGAAAGGAGAACAATAATGACTATTATATTAAATCAAACTGGTAATCCTATCACTCGTGAAGAACGTCAGAAGATTAACCAAAACTGGGATAGAATTATATCAGGACTTACAGCATTACAGCACCAAATCACAACTCTAGCAAATGGTGAAGATGTAACAGAGTTATTGGAAAATATCAAGAAGGCAACTGCAGATGCTAATAGAGCAGCGCAAGATGCTGTTAATGCAACTAAACTTACAGCGGAAGCAACACAGAATGCTATCAAAGCAACTCAAGATGCGATTAATGCAACTAAAGATATTACTGATAAGATTCAAGAACTTGAGAAAGTAATCACAGAAAGTAAAGCACTAAATACAACTTCTCAACAAAAAATTAATGAAATGACTGCATTAATTACTACTGGTAATCAATTAGCAATGGAATTACAAGCACTTAAAACTCTTACAGAAGAGTTACTTGTTAAAACTTCTGATGCTTATGAGAAAATCAAAGGTTGGGATGGAGCAATTAAATATAACCCAATTGCAACTTATTCACGTAACAACGTAGTAACATTTGGTGGTCGTACTTGGCAATCAAAAGTAGATAACAATAAAGGTAATGAACCACAAGAAAACGCTAATTGGATTATGTTAGCAGATAAAGGGATGTCTTATAAACTTACTACTATCCCTGCACACTTAGAAACTACTATTGCTAATCAGAAATCATGGGAACTTCCATCTTTATATGATGATGCTCAAGATAGTTTAATTGCATTCTTCAACACAGTATATCTAAAACCAGAGAACTATACAATCACTGGAGATTTAGCAACTGGATTCAAATTAAACTTTGATTCACCAGAACAAGTAATTGCAGATAACAATGTTGATGTAGTTATCTATAAGAATGTTCCGAACATTGACCAAGGACTAATCAATACTTCTGATATTCTAGATGGTTCTATTACATGGGTTAAACTATCTAAAGAGGTACAAGATAAGATTAATGCAGGTGGAAGTGGTTCTATTCTAGATATCGTTGACGATTTAGTAACTGGTGGTTCTGATAAAGCATTAAGTGCAGAACAAGGTAAAGTATTAAAAGGTGAAGTTGATACAGTTAATAACAAACTTATTGGTACAAATGCATTAGTATCTGAAAACACTACTAAAATTGCTGAGAATGCAACAGACATGAATACACATGTTAATGATAAAAATATTCATGTTACGTCAACAGATAAAACTAAACTTGCAGGTATTGAAGAAGGGGCAAATAAAACTGAATTAGTCAACGATTTGACAACTGGTGGAGCCAATAAAGCATTAACAGCAGAACAAGGTAAACAACTAAAGATTCTTATTGATAAAGGTACAGGTGGCGGTGGAGTAGTAGTTACAGAAGGCGATGTTGATAAATGGAATAAGAAAATGGATGGTAAGTATTGGTTAGCGGCAGATTCAGACCAAGAAGACCCACGCAACCACGCTATGATGTCATTTAACACAGGTGGTAAAGCACAGCGCTTTGTTGTTAAACATGATAATGTTCAGAATAAAGGTGAAACTGGTATTCAATGGGCTGTAACAACTGAACAAGCAGGAACGTCAGGTAGATATATTCAAACTGCATATAAAATGAATGGTTCATCTGGAGATATTAAAACTAGATTGTTAATGTTGGATACTGCTAATGGCACAGTTATTAGTGGAACATGGTCACCTTCAACACAGGAACTTTTTCAATCTGTAAGTGATGGTAAAGCAAAAGTAGCATCTGCCATTACTGGTAAAGGAGTTCAAACTGCTTCGGATGCTACGTTTGATGAGATGGCGGCTAATATTGCCAAAATTACATCTGGAGGCGGCGAGGAAAAATCTGACCAATATTTCACTAAGAAAGTTAAATGGACAGGAGACAAAGCACTTTTAAGTTACACTGAATCTGGTGATGAATACTTCTATAACAAATCAAAGAATTACAATGTTGTTACTGTTAACTCTCCATTTAAACCTACTATGGTTGACCTTGGTACTAACATTAGTGTAACTACTGCCGATATAGATTTAGTATATTCATTTGCAGGTCACAAAGGCACTAGAGAAGATTACTTCTTATATGGTGTTTATACTGATTTCTATAAAAACAAAGCCGCAGGTATTAATAGAACAGAATTAGTTACTATCATTTTAAACCAATTGCCTAATGATACTTGGGATATTACCATTCCAGTTTCAGATAAAATCAAAACAGATAACGATGTATCTATTGCTGTTTATGGTAAAGGTAAAGAGATTACTATTGGTAATAATGAGCATTTCAAACAAACTATTAAATATAATTCACAAGTAAGCAATGTACAATATACTCGTACTGGTGATGCGTCATTTTACTCTAAGTCAGAAGGGTATCGAGCAATAGCGGTAGAGTTAGATTTTGAACCATATATCATTACAGCAGATGGTACACTAGGCAATGGAGCAACGTATGAATACTCTGGTACTATCAATAGTTCTAAAACTGGTGCAGACGGCGCATTATCAAGTTTCTTCCTTAACGCAACAAAAGGTGTTAATAAGGTTGAACATGTACGTGCATTAATAGAAAAGGATAGAATATATGCTAAGTGGAAAGTCGTAGTTCCATTACCGTGGGAAACTAGCAGAGGAGATAGTATTAATATTGAAATCTTTGGCGCTAATGCTACTGTTGTCCCTGCCTGCAAACAATACGTAGGCGAATATAGAACTTATGATATCAAATGGGATGGCGCAAGAGAAGAATTATATCACAACTATCATAAGAAAATAATGTCTACAAACGTTAAGAAAATTGTTACACCATTCTTCCCATCTTCTGTAACTGTAATGGGTAAAGGTGATGGTACAAGTAGTCAAACTCGCTATATAGAATATCAATGCAACGCAGTAGTATTCGAAAAGGATACTGGAAGCAATGTAGGAACTTATATGTCAAGTCATAGATATATAAGAAAAGACACAGGTGAACATGTGAGTGGATATATGGACTCATGGAAAATTGAACCTAAACTACTTCCAAACGGAAACTGGGAAGTTAGTATTCCTACTATCAATGACGCAATGTTCCAAGAAGTAGAACGTTATTCAATCGCAATACATGGAGACAACCCAAAATAATAATAAAGGAGCCAACTAATTATGGCAAATGAACGTGGACAACGAATTATCTTTGATACTAAAACAGGACGTATATACTATGAGAGTGGTGAAATCGACCATTCTCCAGTTCCTATGCCTCATCCAGTTATTGAAGGTTTAGAATATATCGATTATCCTTATGGCAAAGTTGATTTTAATAAGTATCAAATTATCAAAATTGACCCTGTAACAAAGGAACCAATTCTTGAGAAATATCCTTGGATTATTGATGAAGATGAAGCGCCAACACAACAAGAAGTTATTGTTAAGTATGAAGAAGATTTAGAATTGCTAAAAGCAAATGAAGAATTAGGAGGTTTAATCTAACATGGCTAAACCAAAATTAGATACTAAACTAGTAGATATCATTGCAAAACGAATTGCAGAAGGAGAAAAGAATCCATTACGTGGAGTAGTTTATACTATTGAACACGTAACTAACGAGTTGTATCGTCCTGCAATTATTGAACAATTGAAAGACAAATACGGAATCGAGGTTTAAATAAATGAAAGGTTATATCACTTATGAAACTCTATCAGAAACCCTCCAAAAGGGCATTGATGCAGGAGGTTCTGGTGGTAGTTATGTAGAAATAGTAAACGACTTAGAATCTGGTGGTGCTAAGAAAGCACTATCAGAAGAGCAGAAGTTGGAAGATACAAACACCAATGTTTCTAACCTTGATGCAAATTTAAAGAACGCTCAGAATGACCTCAGAGCAATCGAAAAGAAAGCAGATGATAATACGTCTGCAATCGGTGCTGTAGAATTAGAAATTACAAGTGTAAAAGAACGTGCTACTACTCTAGAAACTAAAACTAAGAATCTAGAAACTAAAACTACTGCTACAGATACTAAACTAGGAACAGTAGAAACTAAAGTTAATGGTCATGATAAATCAATTGCTGATAATATCGTTGAAATTACAGATATCAAAGAAGATATTATCAATGTTAAGAAAGATGTTAACACAAATAAAGATAATATTCAAGCGAACAAAACTGATATTGATACTCTTAAGCAAGATATCGCTAAAGTAAAAGTTCCAGATATCATCGACAATCTAACTTCTGACCGTTCAATGCTACTCTATCTGCTAAACAAGGTAAAGTATTAAAAGGTAGTGTTAAATCATCTACAACCGACAAATCATGGGTATGGTATGAAGTAAATGGTTCGAATAGTAGAGCATACACAATTGCAATAACTCTTCCGTTTGAACCATTATTTATTTGGGCTGTATATTTAGCGTATACAACTGGTTTCCCTCCTGTATATACACGCTCATATATTTCAGAATATAACGCACGTACAATGAATCCTAAGAGTCCTATTAATCAGTATGATGAATGCCGTTTTTATTGGGAAACTACAGGTGTTAGCACATCCACTGACTCTGGACACTTTAGAGGTGTTAAGAAAGATAATGGCGATGGTACATGGACAATTGAATTACCAACTAAAATGAGTGGTCAAACATTCGATTGGACAGCAGTAGCAAAATAAAAGTAAAGGAGAATACAAATGATTTTTGTAACTAATGGAAATGATGTAGAACCATTAATACAGATATCTAATTTCGAAATGAATCAAGAGGTTAGAGGGGAATTCCAAATTTCCTTCTTATCTCATAAAACGGATAAGAATCCTGCTCATAGAATCTTATTAGAAGAATCTATTATTACAGTTGGTGAATTTGAATTTAGAGTAAAGCAATTGAAAGAAAATCGTATAGGTAAGCAAGTTATTGCTGTAAATACATTCTATGATTTAATAGATAAGCGACAAAACGAAATCTATGGTGGTACAAGAACTATGAATGAGTTCTTAAACTTTATCTTTAAAGATACTGGTTGGAGAACTTCAACAGATTTCAACGACAGCGCATTTATTGAAAACTTTGGTGAGAATAATGTAATCGCATTAGTAGAACAACTATGTGATAAGCATGGTTGTGAATATAGAATCATGCCAAACAATCAAGTACATTTCTCTAAACAAATTGGTGGAGATTATGACGCTCAGTATCGCTATGGTCATAACGTAGTAGCATTATCAAAGAATGTTGATACAACAAGATTAAAAACTTATATCGAAGGTTACGGAAAAATTGACGATGAACAAGGTGGTCAATTATATGTATCTTATACATCTCCTCATGCCGCTAAGTATGGTATTCGTGAAGCAGACCCAGTTCATGATGAACGTTATACGATTCCAAATGAATTGCTTGACAGAATCAAATCAGAAATTATTGATTATCCAGAAGTAACATTCGAATTAGATTCAGTTGAATTGTTAGATAAAGAGTTAGGCGAACGTGTTTGGTTAATCTACGAACCGTTAGATATGGAATTTCAAACACGTATTCTATCTCAAACTAAACAAATAGTAAACGGTATATTAAGAACAACAAAAGTAGTATTAGGTAATACTATACCTAGAACTATTTCAGATATATTCGTAGAACAAAAGATAGAAATCGATGAGAATAAGGAAATCTTCCGTTCAAGAATCGAACAAACAAATGACCGTATCACAATGGAAGTTGAAAACGTTGGTAAATCTCTTGCTGAACTAGAAATCAAAGCAGACAATATCAAGATAGAAGTAACAAATAAACTTACAGAAGAAATCGGTAAGGTTAATGTTCGTGCAGATAATATCGAACTATCTGTAAAGAAAGCAGAAGATGAGATTGCTAAAGTTGATATTAAAGCAAATGAAATTAAATCTACTGTATCTGCTCAAGGTGACGCATTAGCAAAACAACAAGCAGAATTAGCCAAACAACAAGGTGAGTTAGATGACCAAGGTCGCAAACTTTACGATAGTGGTGTGAGATTAACTCAAGCAGAAACAACTATTAGTCAACATTCAACTTCTATTAATTTAAAACTAGATGCTACAGATTTCACAGGTAGAAACATTGTATCTGAAATCAACTTAGGTACTGGTGGTGTAATGATTCGTGGTGAAAACATTAACTTAGTAGGTGCTGTAAGAGTACTATCAGACATTACAGGAGATATGGGTAATATCTATGCAGGTAACATTAGTTTAACTAACGATGTTCGTGTAGGTAATAACATCTATCTGCAAGGTTCTGGAGGTAAAGGTCTCCACTTCTTTAGTGGAAATCAAATTACATCTACAAGTGATGTTATGACTATATCAGCACCATATGTTCGTATCGATACAAATGCAACAATCGGTGGCTTCAATACTACTACTTATCTTGGCGGTACAGTTGACTTCTCAAGAGCAGACAATATTATTGGTGTTGCTAAAGCAAATTCACGAGGCATTGGAATTAGTACAGACGGCTCTACACTATTTGTACAAGTAAATGGTACTCGTGTAGGTTCAGTAAAATTAGCACCATAAAACTAAAAACAGAAAAGGAGACATTATTATGTCAAACAATATTACAGGATATGAATTACGATTAAACTCAGGAGAAAACTATACACTATCAAATGCAGAACTTAATGCAAATGAAGTGACAGCGCAATTAAACAATCAAGCAACTACATTTGTAAACTTTGCAGGTATTGTAATCAATAAACACATTATCATCGGACTATTCCCGATTTTAACAGTTGTAGAAGGTAAATAAGAAAGGAATTAGACCTGCGTACTCGTTTTGCATACGCAGGTTTTTATATGGTGAAATCATGGGAGTTTTAGAATTCATTATTGCTGTACTAACAGTCGTATCTATTGTTGTTGGTGGCTTAGTAGCAATATGGAAGATTATGAATGGTGTAGACAATACACTAATCAACTTAAACAATAGTGTTGATACATTAAACACACACCTAGAAGAAGTTAAACTTGACCAAAAAGAAATGCAAGAAAAAGTATTTACGCACACAGTTGAAATTGAAAAGCATGGTTTACGTTTAGACACATTAGAAAAAAAGATTGACCAATGATAAAAGGATGTGATAGTTATGAAGCGTCAATTAGCAAAACTATTAGAAATTAGAAATATTATAGCATTAGCAACAGTAGCATTATTCTTAGGATTATCAGCATTTAGAGTATTACAAACTGACTTCATTCAGAACGTTATCTTAACAGTAATTATATTCTTCTTTGCTAAAGGTGTGTCCTATGATGATGTGAGTAAAAAGGAAGATGATAAGAAATGATTTACGATAAAAGGAATCGAAGTAACTTAAATAACCTTGCAGATAATACGCGTCAGAAAGCTTATCAATGGTACGACTGGGTTACTGCTCAAGGTATAGACATACTAGTATATGAAACTATTCGCTCAGTAGAAAAACAAAAAGAAAATGTAGCTAATGGGGCTTCTCAAACTATGAAGTCTTATCATATCGTTGGTCAAGCTTTAGACTGGGTATTAGTAGATACTAAAGGTACTGCATTATGGAACTCTTACAAATCCGATGTAGGATTAAAAGTTGCTAATTATGCAAAGTCACTAGGTTTCGAATGGGGCGGAGATTGGAAGTCGTTCCCTGACGCTCCTCATTTGCAATATGAATATAAAGGTTATGGAACAGATACTTTCGGCAAGATACAAGAAAATGGAGATGAATTGACAGTGAGTCAATATACTGAATTAAAGAAAAAAATCGAAAGCTTACAAGCGGCATTAAAAGGTATGCAATATAAACAAACAACTCGTAACGCAGGTAAAGACCATGCAGTCGATTGGGAATGGCTTACCGCAAACGGTATTACAGACGGCAGTAATCCGCAAGATGATTTAACTCGTGAGCAATTAGCAACTATATTAAAACGCTTTGAAAACTATTTAACTAAAAAGTTAAAAATATTTATAATAGAAGAAAATAAGAAAAAGGGGAAGATTTTATGAAGAAGTTATTAACAGTATTGGGTTTATCAGTAGGTTTATTATTCTCAGGAGTATTAAGTGCGAATGCGGATACACTTATGCCTAACCCAATGACAGGACAATTTGACGAATACACAGAGCAACTCAGTAAGTATACAGATATTAGAAATTACTCTGTAAATAAAGTTCAGTTTGATAAAGATGCTACAGAAAAGTTCGCTAAGAAAAATCCAAATTCAGTAAAGGTCTATGTATTTAAAAATGATATTTACGATGGCTACGGTAAGTTGTTAAAGACTTTAGATTTACAAATTACAATTACAGACTGGAACAAATTCAAAAAGGACTATAAACCTGTAGAAGGTAACAGCTATATTATAGTACAAAATTCCGAAAAACGTTATAAGGTTGAAGAATTGATTAGTCTTGATGAAGACGAAAAGATTACAGCTAAAAAGAAACCTATTTTAAAGAAGAAATAACAATTCAGGTTGCTCTTAAATGAGCAGCCTTTTTTTGCGGCTAAGTAATTGTATAAGAAGTAAAAATAGGTCAGAACTCAATAGTATCCGACCTATCTATTATTTAACTTGATTTTTTTCTATTTTAAATTTAGTCTGAGTTAGATTAATCGGTTCTTTTGTAGGGTCGTTGTCAGTAAATTGTACCGCAGTTACAGTATACTCTCCTTGCTTTAAATTATCTTCTGATAATTCTAATGAAGATTGTGCAAGCTCTCCAACTTGTTCAGTTGTATTAAAGGCTTCATTAATATAAACAAACGTTTCTAAATTTCCGTCAAAGTTTTCGTATTCAGTACCTATTTGAACGAGCATATCGTCTTTACCTACAAACAATACAGGCACATTTCCATTAGAACTATTTCCTGCAGGAGTACTCACTGTTATGGTTGCGTTACCCATTGGCGTAGCGTTTGGAAATGGATACTTACTTTCGGCAGTTACGGCTTCCTCTTTAGCATCTGCTTGTTCACTAGTCGGAGCTTCTTCTTTAGGAGCAGTTTTCTCTTCCTCTCCACATGCCGCAAGTAATAGCGCTGATAAAGCTCCGATATAAAACAATCTTTTCATTTTAAAATTCCCCCCTCTATATTTCCATTTTAGGAAACTTGGAAACAAAAGTACATATAAAAAACAGACAACCTTATTAGTTATCTGTTTTCGAGAATTGAATGATTTCGGAGATATCCTCAATATTTAGGGCATCAGCTATTTTTTCTAGTGCATTTTTATTAATACGAATTGTTTTATCATTAACTAATTCACTTATGGTACGAGGATTTAAACCTGTTACCTCCACAAGTTTCTTTTGATCCCAGCCGCGTTTTTTCAATAGTTCTCCAAGATTAGATTTTAATTTAACGCCCATTATTCACCAACTCTCATGTTATTATGATGCTTTTATTATAAACCATAATTTACTTAGAAGAAATTAAATGTTGACAATTTACTTAAACGAAATTATGATTTACTTAATCGAAATAATAATAACGCGTTTATATTTTTTTAAATGTTGATTTCTTTTAAGTAAATTTGAAAGTGAGGTGAAAAACAAATGGCATTCGAATACTTAGCACAATACACAACATTCGATAGCGTGGAGGACATGGATCAGGCAATCGAGGAACGAATCAAAGATGATCGTTTTAATTTGACTAAATCTGAACGTGCTATTGTTTTCGCTATAAAATCACACTGTTTAGATTATCCGGGAACTTGCCATTTAAGAAACGAAACAATTGCAAAGGAAGTTGGAGTTTCTTTATTTACAGTTAGTCGTGCCATTAAAAAGTTAGTTGAGTTAAAAATCATCGGTAAGGCAAATCGTTCAAAATTAAACGGTATCAAAGGAGCGAACATTTATTACTTTTTACCTCAGAATGATGTATCGGACATGATGCATCGAGAGGAAGTCGTTGAAGATAGTAACGGCGAGGATTCGGAGGAGATTTCAGAAGATGTAAGCATTAAGTCTTTTTATCTTTTAAAAACAAGCAATTTACAAGAAATATATAATAACGCTCACGCTGAAAAAGAAGCTCGTAAGGAATACATGAACGAGTACCAAGTAATGCTATTTGACTTCATGAATAGTTTGCCGTTAGCAGATAACTTGAAAGATGAGTTACATAAATGTGTAATGGCTTTACAAGTAAATAGTGTACCTGACTTTATAAAGGCTAAAAACGTTCTATTCAAAATTGCTATGGATATTAAAGAAGGTGTACTAACGGTTGCTAGTACTTTACGAGCTGTTTTCGTAGGGGCTTATAGTAAGGCTGTAGAGCGATTGAATAGCAAGTATAATAAATCATCATATATAAAAGAAACACCGAATAGAGAACGTCCTGTGCCGTTTTATAACTGGCTTAATGAGCGTGATAGTAATACACAAGTTAATAGCAGACCAAACTTAGAAAATTGGCTGGAATGGTAGATTTGTGTGGAAAATTGAAGAATATTTTACTACAATTACATTATTACTAGTTTTTGAAAATGTAGGAGGGAATATAATGGCACAAGGTTTGCTTGGTGGTGCAACTGATTACGGGGATCAATCCATAGAAGATATAATTGAAGATATTACCGATTGGATTGATTATACAAATAAAACAAAAAAATTCTTTGAAGAGAATATAGAAATAATACGGAACAATGGTTATTGGAGTAACAACATTCCTTATGATTTTGGAAGTGTATTGTTGCAAAGTATAAGATGTTTTAATACATTTATTGTGGATTTAGAAATCATTTTGCAGGCAATAACTAATAAACGATTAACTGTAAAAGAAGTAAAATTAATGCAAAAAATCGGTAAAAATTCTTCATACTACGATAGTGAATACGGAAAAACATATAACAATGGAGAAAGATGGAAAGTTTATGGAGATGAAAACTTTAAAATTGCTGAACAATTATATGCAGAAGGTAGGGATTACTTCGTGACTTTAAAAGATGCAGGTAATATTTATGCAAGATTAAATGACTATGTTGACCCTGTGCAACCAATTGTAAATAATCATTTAAGTCAAACAATAAGTGGGAATAATAACCAAGTTGCAGGTGTTAATAATGGTAGTATGGATCAAAAAAACATAATTTCAAATGATATAGAAAATGAATTTGATAAAGTTTTAGATGAATTAGTTAAAAGTGAGGATTTAGAAGCACATTTAAAAACAAGCCTTGAGTTATTGTTAAAGGAATCTAAAGAAGCAGTGGTAAAAGGTGATATTGAAGCGCAGACTGATTCTAAATCTAAAATGAAAGGTTTTTTAATGGCAGCAGGAAGTAACGCTACTAAAATATTTCATTTGTTAGGAACCTCCGCTAGTATTGCTTCTTATTTTAGTGTAGATGTATAAAATTTAAAAAGTTAAGTAGTAAGACCACTCCGTGAGGGGTGGTTTTTTGTTTTGTATTCAAATAGTTGTGGAAGACAAAGCAATTTAGTAATCTGCGTTTAAAATGTAAGTAAATAGAAGGGTGTAAAAGAAGGTATTTATTCTTAGGTTTTATTCCTTATTTAGGTCATATGTGGTAACTTTGGTAGGTGAATATTGTATAAAAAGGAGAGGTATGAAATGTTACATAAGAAATCATCTAGAAATAATTTAATGATTAAAGCACTAGCTGCGAGTGTTATGACAGCCGCTATGGTTATTCCAGTTGCTACTGAAAATGTGCAAGCTGTACCAGTAACAAAAACTACATTTAATGATGTACCTAAATCACATTGGGCATATGAGTCCATTAAACATGTCGCTGAAAAAGGACTAGTAACAGGATATGAAGACGGAACATACAAGCCATCTGCACAAGTTACTCGCGCTGAGTTTGCGACTTTCTTATCTCGCATATTCGATGGTAAAGACCGTACTACTGCAATGTTTACAGATGTAGGTTCACATTGGGCAATTGATGCCATTCAAGAAGGATTAGCGGTTGGATTTATTCAAGCGAGCGATTTTACTAACAATAAATTTGAGCCAAACAAACCAATGACTCGTGGTGAAATGTCTCGTTGGCTTGCGAATGGGTTAGCTTATACTAATCCTGAATATGCAAAGGCAATTGAGGAAATGGCGAATTCAAGCCTTACAATTATTCCGATTCCAGAGTTTTATGGTGGCGGGGTAAACAAGAAGGATCTTCCGTATATCGGGGTAACGCTTGGTACTGGATTGCTTTCTGGTTATGAAGATTTTTCATTTAAACCGAATGGCAATACAACACGTGCCGAAGTAGCAACTATTCTTATCCGCTTCATGGATACGATGAAGAAAGCTCCATCGGACTTTACAGGATTGAAAGAGTTGCTTGAGGTTGCTAAAACAGGAACAAATATCTTAACCATTTCTAATTTCAAGAAAACGAAATATACAGGATATGAAGCTGTCCTTGGTAAACCACATACTCATTTGAATAAAGGAGTCGCGACAATTGAACGAGCAATTGTTGTAGATACTACTGGTTCCCAAGCTAAAGGAATCTACAAGGATATGTTCTTTAATGAAGTTGCAGAACCTTTTTCGTTAAATAAAAACTTTTATAGATTATATCAAGAGTATACTCTAGTACCAGGTCGCGATGTCAGTTTAAATAGTATTGCCGATGGAGCTTTAGAAGGCTATTCATCATTACTGCGTGTTGACAAAGGTAAAAGTGAACAATTTAATATATCTACACCTAAAAATGTAATAGATAATGTTTTTAAAAAGGGAGAGAAATATCGATATTGGGGATCACAGGGAGTTAAAAATAGTTCGGGCATAAGCATTAAGGGTAGAGCGGACGATAATAGTTTATTCTATTACGAAATTCCGCAATAAAAGGGGTTTTTAAATAAAATTTATTTTCAAATACTAATTAATAACAATGAAGACCACTCCGCGATGGGTGGTCTGAAAAGTTAGGTAAACAAAAGGTAAACATTGTAGTTGTAAACCATTGATATATCAATGTTGTAGTATGTCCTCCTGGTACGTCTAAGGGTTCAGATAGAATAAGTTTGAACCAACTGAAAAGCGTTTTAAATCCTTTGATATAAAGGGTTTGAAGCGTTTTTTATTTTTTGATAATACGAGAAAAAGATAGGAAATGTAGCGAGAAGACGCTACTTGTTTGTTCTGAATCGAACTCCCCTGTTTTTTTTAAGACGTGAAGATGGTAGTACTTTATTTAATATAAATAATTCGGGAAACAGTAATAAATAAAAAAACGGGAAAAGCATTCTAATTTCGATTTTTCCCACTCTTGCATCATCAAAAGGAAAAGAAGCAAGAATACCTATAGCTGAAAACGTGGTCTGAATCAATTATTTCAAATAATTTATGAACGTAGGAAACAACAAAAGCGTTTAACATTGGTTGTATCAAAATGTTTAATTGCAAGCTAGAAATATAAAAAATAGCGCATCTTATTGATACGCACGACGAATGGCCATCTATCTGGAATTTTTTCGGATAGATGGCCATTTTGCACATGAGGCTTGATATTACTCGACCAAGACATGTAATCATTTAAAATCTTTGGCTACCTGTGATATGCCAAATCAGTTTACAACAGTAATATTTACACGCCCAAAAGAATGCGCAACATATCCATTACGTGACGATTTACTGTGTCAAAAGGTATTCAAAATCAAGTGTGAAAAGGATATTCGAAAGATTCAGCATGAGATTGTTCTCATAATTTATGTGCTCTCAATACAAGTGAAACATACTGTTTTCCTTCAACATACATATGTCGAATAGCAATATTGTGCTAATATTTCGAAACATCCTCTAGAGTCAAATGTATTAAAAATAGATATAATCGCTGTATCACACTAATCGATTAATAAATTACTAAATTATTAATTGAGTGATTGAAAGCGCTTTAATAGAGGACTAGAGGGAGGTTTTTGAGTCATTTAGTTTATTTTTTTAGATATAAATATCTGAAAAATCAGAAAAAGAGAGGGGAAATTCTGATGAATGGACAAACATATAGGATGGATGACGCTCCGCTAAATAAGTTTCATATAAGGATCACAGCACTTACATTTGGTTCTAATTTTTCTGATGGATATGCACTTGGAATCATCGGGATGGCTCTTAGCCTCCTTG
>Ga0102589_1000946_pt1 | contig 45936 bp, 47 predicted proteins | sample AraplaMF_Col_mLB_FD_76858 | JGI IMG/M metagenome (GOLD analysis project Ga0102589, IMG submission 76858) | Arabidopsis root microbial communities from the University of North Carolina, USA - plate scrape MF_Col_mLB | ecosystem: Host-associated > Plants > Roots > Endosphere | place: USA...
CTTTCGGTGAAGGTGTCGGCGCCGCGCATGCGATGTTGGGAAAGTGGATCGTGTCGAGTTCTCAGATCAACGTTTGAACATGTCCGCGCGCCGACTATGGCTCGAGGTATTTCAGCAGCCTGCTAGGACGGGAGTCAGACAACGTCTGAATAGCTGGAAGGAACTTCGTCCGCATTGCGAGTAATTCGTACATGAGAGTTGTTGGCTGGCCTCGCAACCACTACATCGCTGCGGCACCCTAGTAACACCTCCGACTGCCAACAAGGTTAGCCCGCGGCGTAGCGCAGAGAATCGCGGGGCGGATGACAAATACAGGCAAGGACTCGAAGGAGGATCGGCGACGCGCCTATGGCAGCGAGAGGTGTAACCACGCCTGAGGACGCACTGTCGCTCATTTCCGGGCGGACCAGTTCGCCATCACAGCGCAGACACGAGTTGGAGGGCCATTGCAGACAGTCCGCGAACCGAACAATGTCGGCGAGGGAATAACGAAGACAGCGGTTCAAGTGTCAAATGTGACGCCCTGTCAGCGTGCTACGGCGACAGGGCGAACTGCGAGAAGTCGGGATCTACACCAGGCCCGTGGTTGCAATCATTCCGGCCAACGTGATCGCGAAACCTGTCAGCATCCTGGTCGGGTGCCGACGCCAATGGAAAGTCGCGGAATCTGCAATGTACATGATGCCTGCCTAGCGTGTGGGAACGTCGTCGGCAACATCATCACCCACCCCGTCTACGTCACCCTCCGCCTTGCCGAGATCAGCGCCCGTCACCGGATCGCTGCTTACGTCCGATTGGCCTCGCATCGCAAAGGCTTCCAGCGTCGATTGCTGATCTGCGGGCAGTGCTACGCTGGCCGAGCCGTCTCCGCCATCCACAGCGGGCGTCGGCTCCTCGACGAAGGAGAATGTGCTATCGGCGTTCCATGGGCCGCGAAGCACCTCGCCGCCTTGCGACATCTTGAAATACACGCTGGCAAACTGGGGATCGACGGGTATCTTTCCCGGGGGGAAGTTCGGCGTGATCGAATACAACGCTTTCTCGAATGACTTTTGGTGCGACACTTCACGTGTCATCAGGAATCCCAGAGCTTCCTGCACACTTGGGTCATCAGTGACGTTGATCAGCCGTTCATAGATTAGTTTCGCGCGCGCCTCAGCAGCAATGTTCGACCGTAGGTCAGCAGTCGGCTCGCCGATTGTGTCGATATATGCAGCGGTCCACGGGACACCAGCCGAGTTCACCAGGGCGGGGCCACCGCCGTAGAGGATCTGGGTCACGTGGCTGTCGTTACCAGCCCCTTGCAGCGAACGATAGAGCTCGGCCTCCTGCTGCACGCCCTCCGCCAGTTCACCCTTGGCGCCCCGGTTCAGCATGGCGATCAGCGAACCGATGACTTCCAGATGGCTGAGCTCCTCTGTGGCGATGTCGAACAACATGTCCTTGCGACCTGGATCTTCTTCTGCCAACGCCTGAGTAAAGTACCGGCACGCGGCAGCCAGCTCTCCCTGGGGACCGCCAAACTGTTCCAGCAAGAGGTTGGCCACGCCCGGATCGGGACGTGAGACGCGCACGGTGTATTGCAACCGCTTGTTATGGACAAACATGACGAATCCTCCGAGTTTTAGCACTGTTGATGGCAATGCGCCATATCGCCGTTCGCAACGGTTGTGCCACCTTCGCGCCAAGTCCGGGCAAGAAATGGCCCGCGCGCACGCGGGCCAAGGAGAGGAGACGATAAGAACGGCTTGCTGGAGCCGTCAGGTGGAATTCTGCATGGACCGTACCTGCCCATGGTTCACTGAATCCGCCAACGGCCGAACCCGTGGCGTGCCGCATACGCTATGCGGGCGGCTCCAAATTTGAAAGTCGCGCGTGGAGACGTTGTAGTTTCGCCGGAATCATCGATGTAGTTGCCTGTTTGCGCTTCCTTTCCCCGCATCGCCACTTCGCATCGCCGTGTTCGGAGATATGCAGGCGCCTCGCTTGACCCGCCCCGGCACACTTGTTGCGCACGCTTTGACGGCGAGCGACGGTAGGCTTGCTATGACTGAGGGGAACAGGAATGGACAAGCCAAGGGATGTCCCGGGCGTTGGCCGCTACGGCGGTCCGGCCGGCGGCTGGGGCGCACTGCAAGCTGTCGCGCGAGCCGTACGCGGACAGATGGGGGTCAGCCACAATGCCATCATGCTGATGCGCGTCAATCAGCCGGACGGCTTCGATTGCCCGGATGCGCCTGGCCCGATCCGCGTGCCGCATCGTCTTTCGAGTTCTGCGAAAACGGCGCCAAGGCCGTGGCATAGGAGGCCACTTCGCACCGCACCACCCCGTCGTTCTTCGCTGCCAACACCGTATCTGATCTCTGGCACCGTAGTGACTACGATCTCGAGAATGAGGGGCGGCTGACACACCCCATGGTCTACGACCGGCCGACGGACCCCTACATACCCATCGAAAGGGATACCGCCATGGCCCGCATCGGCGACGCCTTACGCGCCCTTCCCAGCGCCGACGCGGCGGAATTCTATACGTCCGGCCGCACGTCCAATGAAGCCGCTTTTCTGTACCAGCTCTTCGCGCGCGCGTTCGGCACCAACAATTTCCCGGACTGCTCAAACATGTGCCACGAGGCCACGAGCGTCGGGCTGCCCGAGTCGATCGGCGTGGGGAAAGGTACGGTCACACTGGAGGACTTCGACCACTGCAATGCGATCTTCTGCTTCGGCCACAATCCCGGCACGAATCATCCCCGAATGCTGTCGACCTTGCGCGCCGCGGCCCGCCGGGGTGCACAGATCGTCGTTGTGAACTCCCTGCGCGAACGGGGACTCGAACGTTTCACCTCTCCCCAGAACGCCGCTGAGATGTCGTTAGGCATGTCCACTTCCATCGCAACGATGTACGTGCAGCCCCGCGTTGGCGGCGATGCCGCCGTACTCAAGGGGATGATGAAGGCGTTGCTGGAGACGGATCGCGACGCGCGCGCCACGCTGCTGCCAGCAGTCGTCGATCACGACTTTATCGCCCGCCACACGCTGGTGGTGCCGGCGGGGGTGCCGGCGCAGGAGGCGGTGGCCGGTAGTTACGGCCTTGTATTTTGGGGGGCGGTTTCGCCGTACTCGCTGAAGCGCGGACGTGTGCGTGCGTTTGAAAATTTGGTTTGTATTGTTCATACGTCGCTGCAAGAGGCCACGACAGCCGCACGCGAACGAGGTACTCGAGGGTTTTCCGTCTTTGTGCAGGTGGCCGAGACGCGCAGCTTTGTCGCGGCCGGACGGCTGCTAGGCGTGTCGGCGTCCGCCATTGGCAAGAGCGTGGCACGGCTGGAAGAAAGGCTCGGCGTGCGCCTGTTCCATCGCAGCACGCGCAGCATCACGCTGACGGCCGAGGGCGTCCTGTTTCTGGAACGAAGCCGGCGGATCCTGGCGGAGATCGAGGCGGCGGAGCAGGAACCGTCGCAGGCAACGGCAGCGCCACGGGGCCGGCTGCGGGTGAGCCTGCCGCTGGTCAGCTCGCTGGTATTGCCGGTGCTTGGGGAGTTCATGCGCGAGTACCCGGATATCGAACTGGACCTCGATTTCACCGACCAGATGGTCGACGTGATCGACGAAGGCTTCGATGCCGTCGTCAGAACCGGCGCCCCCGCGGACTCTCGTCTTTCAGCCCGGCGTCTCGGCTCCTTCCAGATGATGCTGGTCGCCTCGCCAGATTACCTGGCCCGGCGTGGCACGCCGCAAGTGCCGGCCGATCTGCGCGGGCACGCCTGCCTGCATTTCCGCTATCCGAACACTGGCAAGCTGGAAGCATGGCCGTTACGCCTGCCCCGCGGCGACGCCGAGTTGTCGTTGCCGACCTCGATGGTCTGCAACAACATCGAGACGCGCGTCTGCTTCGCGCTGCAAGGGCTGGGTATTGCCTGCCTGCCCGATTTCTCGGTCAGGGGACCGCTGGCTGACGTCCGGCTGCGCCACGTGCTGCCTGACCATGTCGATCGAACAGGCGTCTTCCACGTGCTATGGCCGGCCAGCCGGCACCCTTCTCCGAAGGTGCGCGCCCTGGTGGACTTCCTCTGTGCGCGGGTCTTTCCGGCCGATGCGGCAGTGTCACCAATAGCGTCATGAACGAGAGCCGTCGGCGGCCGGCAAGCCCTGTCTAGTTCCGCGTTGTCCGATGGTGCCCTGCCGGTGACCTCAAGCGCTCTGCTTCAGCAGCCCTGCCAGAAGTGTCAGTGCCTCCGTGAGATCTTTGAACGACAGGCCGCCGAGGCAAAGTCGAATGCCGCTCGCCTGGTCTGCCGGGTTTACCATCATGGATTCTGGAGGGGTCAGCCTGATACGCATCGCTGCAGCGACCGATACGAAACGGTTGGCAGCGTCCCGCTCCATCGGCAGCGAGGCGTTGTAGGCGCCGGGATGCGAGACCAGTTCGCTCGCGCCGAGCAGAGTGATGGCCAGATTGGATCGACGCCGCGCCTCATGGCGCAGATCCCGCTGGATCGAGGCGACGACATCGGTGGCCAGCCATTCTTCAACCACTGCGCAGGAAAGCGGCGACGGAGCCATCGGCAGGTCTCGCAGCGCGTCTTCCGCTGCGCCGTCGAGTCCGGCCGGCAGCGCGAGCACGCCGATCTGCAAACCGGGGCCGAGTGATTTGGACAGCCCGTTCACATGAAATGCGATTTCTGGCGCCAGCGCCGCAAGCGGAGGCGGAGCCGGTGCTGCCGACGCATAGACGCCATCCTCGATAATCCACGCGCCCGCCCGGCGGCAAATGTCCACGATGGTCTGCCTTCGCTCCGTGCCCATCGTTGCGGTGGTCGGGTTGTGCAGGGTCGGCGTGAGATAGACCGCCTTGCTTCCGGTCGATGCGGTGCGGTCGAGTGCGTCCGCCAGTGCCTCGGGCATCATCCCCTGCGCGTCGGTCTCGACGCCCTGCATCCGGTATCCCTGGCGCCGCGCCAGCGCGATCGCTCCAGGATAGGTGATCCGCTCGGTCAGAAGCAGCCCTTGCGAGCCGCAGGCAAGATCGAAGGCCAATGACAGCGCCCGGCGGGCCCCGCTCGTCAACACCAGGTGTGACGGGTCCACCATCAGGCCCAGCGTTTCGAGCCAGCGGGCCAGCACGCGCCGATGCTCCATATGCCCAGCGGGTGGTGCATAGAGATTCAGATGGTCCGCATCGATCTTGCGCGCGATCCCAGTCAATGTTCGCGCCAGCAGGCGTGCATTGAGGATGGCCGGCGGCACATTGGACGAAAGATCGATCTGGCGATCATTGTGTGCCTGGTGGATCGCCACGAAGGTGCCCCGACCCTTGATGCTGCGCGTCAGGCCTCGCCGTTCAAGCGCGGCATAGGCTTTCGTCACCGTACCAAGGCCAATCCCCAGTTTCAATGCGAGATCGCGATGAGCCGGCAGACGGTCGCCTCCTGTCAGCCGCCCTTCGATGATGTCGTCGGCCAGGGCGAGGACCAGCCGCTCGGCGGTATTCGCCTCGATATCCGCAAGACGTGGAGACCAAGGGGATTGAAGGAGCATGTTCGCCGCCGAGATATTAGTGTCACGTGACACTATTTATAGAAACAACAAGAGTAACATGCGTTGTTGGATTGGATGATATCAATGCATTTCTGGAAACGCCCGAACGCCATGACGGGCGCAGGGAGAGTCAAATGTTCAGCCATGTAACAGTTGGGGCGCACGATCTTGGGCGGGCAGGTCGCTTCTATGACGCGGTGCTCGCGCCGCTCGGTCTGCAGCGTCGCGTCGTCATGTCCGATGGCGGGCCACAGGCGCTTTGCTGGGTAGCTTGCAAAACGCCGCTGCCGCGTTTCTATGTCTATATCCCCTACGATGGTGAGCCGGCGACCATCGGCAACGGCAGCATGGTCGCTTTTCTGGCCCCTTCGCAAGAATCCGTGAACACGGCTTACGCGGAAGGTCTTGAGCACGGCGGGACGGACGACGGCGCACCCGGGTTACGCCCCCATTACGGAGACGGCCACTTTGGCGCGTATCTGCGCGATCCCGACGGGAACAAGGTCCATATTGTTCATCGGGGCGACCACCAGCCATAACGCTAGAGCCCTGCATCTCCGGAGTAACTCGAATGATCGCTAGTAGGAAGCGCTAAAGAGCATGAGGCATGGGATCCACTTGACACCCAAGGTCGGCGAGGCGTTTGAGCAGGCGGCGGATGGTCTTGTTGACGTCGTGACGGTTGAAGTGATCGGAACCAAGGTCGGCGTACTCAACGCCATCGCGAAGCATATGGTAGGCAGCGGTAAGCATGGAGGCGGCGACCGCGAGGATTGCCTTCTTGCCACCGCGGCGGGCCTTGATGCGCAGGAATTGGGCGTGCAGATAGCTGGTTTTAACGCGTACAGCAGCCCAGGCCGCCGTCACCAAGGCAGTTTTGAGCCAGGTCCCACTCTTTCGCACGCGCGTGCTGCGGCGCTTGCCGGCGCTCTCATCGTTACGCGGGCACAGCCCTGCCCAGGACACCAGGTGGCCAGCATCGGGAAAGCGCGTCATGTCGACGCCGATCTCCGCCAACAGGACCTGAGCGGTCAGGTCGCTAACCCCGGGGATCGTGGTCAGCAGGCGGGCACGCTGCCGGATCGGCGCCAGCGCTTTTCCCACGACGGCGTCGAGTTCGGCCAGCGTGTGCTCCAGTGCGCCAATAATGTCCAGGTGCAGTTTCAGCAGGGTGCGGTGGTGCTCGGTAATGCGCCCGTTCAGGGCCTCGCGCAACTCCGCGTGCTTTTTTCGGGCGCTGCCTTGGGCCAGCGCAGCAAGCCGCTCGGGGTCGACATCGCCATGGACGATGGCCTTGAGCATGGCTCGGCCGCTGCGACCGAGCACATCCGAGAGCACGCTGCCCAGCTTGAGGTTGGCGTCCTCGAGCACTTTCTGGATACGCAGACTGTGCTGGGAGATCTCGCGCACGAGCTGCTTGCGGGTACGGGTAAGATCGCGCAACTCCTGAGTAGCGGTTGGTGGCACGAAGCTCGAGCGGATCAGGCCATGGGCGAGCAGGTCAGCAATCCACATCGCATCATTGACATCGGTCTTGCGCCCAGGGACGTTGCGGATATGCTGAGCGTTGGCCAGCACAAGCTCGAAGTTGCCCTCAAGGATGTGCCACACGGGCTTCCAGTACACCCCGGTGGCTTCCATGGCGACATGGGTGCAGCCGTGCAGCGCCACCCAATCGGCCAGCGTCAGCAGCCCACTGGTGGTGCTGTCAAAGCTGCGTACTTCATGATGCTCGGGCGCCGAGACGCAGCGCACACAGGCCACGATGGTGTCCTTGTGGACGTCCAGCCCGGCACAGCGGGGATAGAGTACTTGCATGGAGCCTCCTGCCAGAGTCAACGGCGTCGGCGGCAGCCCTCGTTGTCGAAATCTAGTAGACGTGCTTCGGGGTGTTGCCACCCACGGTCACAATTCGGGGTGCTCGCAGGGCTGCGGGTCCAACTAGTCAACGGGCTCGGGGCACCAAGCGGGAGCCGACCTCGTTACCGACACCGTCTATCATCTTATTCCTGTCACCGCGCAATTCACCGGCCCCAAGCCCGCTTCATCCTTCGGGGTCCGGCCCGCCCGATGGATAACTAGTCAGATCGCACTCGTCTACGGCACGTATCTCATCGCTACCGCCAGTCCCGGGCCAAGCAACATGGCGATCATGCGAACGGCGATGCGTGACGGCCGTCTGCCGGCCCTGGTTCTGGCGGCCGGCGTCATCACCGGCTCACTCTTCTGGGCGATCCTGGCGGCGACGGGCATTTCCGCCGTGCTAGCGGCCTATGCCGAGGCGCTTTTCGTCATCAAGATGATTGGCGGTGTCTACCTGCTCTATCTGGCGTTTCGCACCGGCAGGTCGGCGCTGAAGCCAAGCGCCGACTTCGCAAGGATGGACTCAGGACGCTCGACGCCTCGCTATGGGTGGCTCTACCGCCAGGGCATTCTCATACATATCGGAAATCCGAAGGCGGTTCTGGCCTGGATCGCGATCATGTCCCTTGGACTTCCGGAGAACGCCCACGGCTGTACCTTGCCGGCGATCATCGGCGGTTGCGCGTGCCTCGGCGTCATCGTGTTCGGTGGTTATGCGGTCCTTTTCTCGACTGCTCCCATGATCGCGCTATATGCAAGACTCCGGCGCTGGATTGAAGGTGCGCTCTCTGCGGTGTTCGCAGTTGCGGGGTTCAGGCTGCTTGCCTGGCAACGTTGATGTCCCGGCCTGTCGGCGTCATCACGAACTGATCAGCATCGAAAGAACGATGTCATGACCTTTGCCGTCCATATGGTTGATGTCTTCGGCGCGGGGCAGCTTTCAGGCAATCCGCTGGCGGTCGTCATCGGCGCCGATGCTCTCGCAACGGCTGACATGCAGCGGTTGACGCGGTGGTTCAACTTCTCCGAGACCGCGTTTCTATTGCGGCCCACGCAGCCTGAAGCGGACTACCGGGTCAGGATCTTCACGCTGGACAGGGAGATGCCTTTTGCCGGGCACCCGACGCTTGGTAGCTGTCATGCGTGGCTCTCGACCGGCGGCGTACCGAAGAAAGAAGCGGAAATCGTCCAGGAATGCGGGGCCGGGTTGGTTGCGATCCGACGCGATCACGGGCGGCTTTCCTTCGCCGCTCCGCCGCTGATCCGGTGCGGCGCACCGACACCGGATGAATTGGACGAGGCGCGGCAACTGTTGGGGATTGAAGCTGGCGATATCCTTGATGCAGCCTGGATCGATAACGGGCCCGGATGGTTAGGAATCAGACTGACATCGGCAGCGAAGGTGCTTTCGCTCACTCCGATCCGCAGCTGGCCCCACCGGATCGATGTCGGCGTGATTGGCTCTCATGCAAGAGGGGGCGATGCTGCCTTCGAGGTTCGCGCCTTCTTCAGCGACCATTTGGGCGCTATCGTTGAAGACCCAGTCACTGGAAGCCTTAATGCTTCGATGGCGCAATGGCTGTTCGCGGCAGGTGTGGTGGACGACGACTATGTCGCCACTCAGGGGACACGCCTTGGCCGCCACGGCCGCATTCACCTGACTCGCGACGAAGTCGGCCAAATCTGGGTCGGCGGCCAAACGCGTACGCATGTCGAAGGCCGGCTCCATGGCCTTTGAAAAAACGGCAGACGAAAAAGAGGTGACTTGATGCTCGGGGGCTGGCGACATTAAGCCTATCCGGATCGCCCCATACGCCAGACAGCTTGCTCGCTAGCAGATTGACATTCGAAAACACACAAGGATCTCAGCATGTCCGCAGCCACGCACAACCAATTTTCTCCATACGGAACCCCTGGCCGCGCATTGGCAATAGACACCTTAAAAATGATGGTGCGGTATAAAGCCTGGGCAAATGGACTGACATTTGAAAGCGTGATGGCCCTGCCGGCTGGTGAAGCCCTTCGGCAGAGACCAACGCGGTTCGGAAACATGGTGCATACATTGAATCATGTTTACGTGGTGGACGACATCTTCAGACACCATCTGCAAGGGAGGAAACACGCCTACACCTCCCGCAACACAGACCAAACGCCTGAAGTTTGCGAGCTTTGGAAAGCGGCTCAAGAAATGGACCGCTGGTACGTCGATCTTGTCGACACCTGGTCAGACGAAGATCTCGCGAAAACTGTTCATTTCGAGTTTATTGGTGGTGGAGAAGGCATCATGACCTGCGAGCAGATTGTGCTGCATGTCGTCAATCACGCCACCTATCACCGCGGCTTTGTCGGCGACATGATGTATCACGTTCCATTTTCGCCACCGTCAAACGATCGTCCTGTATTCATTAGGGATCATTATCGCGACACTCCGTGAGTGTGGATTCCACTGGTTACAGCGAACCAAAGCAGGCGATCATCGCCTTTCGTGATTGAAAGGTTCGATGGTCCAAAAACTCCGGAGTGTGACGGTTCCAAGCCAGCACGCCGCCGTCACCGCATCCAGCCGCGCCCTGCAACAGGCCACTGACAGCTAATCTCGGGCGCCGCCGCATACCTCGACGTCATCGTGCAAGCCGCGGCCCTGACCGACGCTCGCGCGCTGAAAGCCGAGCATCGTAGGCAGTTGGCGGCCCGCGTCTCGCGGTTCCGGGCGCTGGGTTGGGGGATGGGAGGAAAAAAAGATGACGCTCCAGGTTCGGCTCGTGCCCCCGAACTCAGCCGATACTGATGGCTTCTGCCGAAGCCGGCCGCGTCATGCGTCGCCGAATGGACCGTTCACCGTGCTTGTGTCCCAGCCGCCCGGCGATGGCGACACTTGCACCTCGTGCTCTCACCGCCGCGGAACGTCAGATTCTCAGAAGGCGTGCTGCGTTTCCACCCAGAATCAATCGCTTCTCCTTGTCCGACAAAGGGAGACCATCAAGAAACCGCACGGGCTGGTCGTAACCCATATCGAAGCAATAGTCACTGCCCAAAACCAGATGTTCCACGCCGATGTTCCGTATAAGGTAGTCCAAAGTGGGCCCCGAATGGGAGACGGTATCGTAGCTAAACCTGCGCAGATATGTACTAGGCTGTTGTGCGAGTCGCTTTGTCTCGGGGCGGGCTGACCAGCCGGCATCGATGCGGCCGATCAGAATCGGCAGCGCACCGCCTGCGTGAGGCAACGAGAAGTGCAAGCCCGGATATTGATCCATCACGCCACCAAGGATCAGGTGCGATGCAGCGATCGCCGTGTCAAATGGATTGCCCAGCAAATTGCTGAGATAGAAATCTGCAAGCCTTCCGCCGCCAACGGTTTGCTGGGGATGCAGAAAGATAGGAAGTCCAAGCTGTTCAATGCGCTTGAAAACCGGCGAAAACATTGGATCATCAAGATCGCGGTTGTTGATGTTCGTGCCCATGTAAACGCCGCGAACGCCGGGTAGCGAAGCGGCATATTCAAGCTCGTCGATCGCGTCGCTGGCGTTCAGCATAGGTAGCGTGGCCAATACCACGAACCTCGTTGGGTGGCGGCGGTGTACTTCCGATGCGTCATTGTTCCAGGCTCTCGCCAGCTTTGCGTTGAGCTTGCGATCAGCCCAGTACACCATAGGAACACTCAGGGAAATCGCTTGAAGGTCGACACCAGAGTTGTCCATGTCTCGAAGCCGCTGGTCCACGTCGATGAACTTCGTGGGCAGAGGACCCAGCCCGCCGGCCGGCGTCTTGAAGGTGAAGGAATCCTCGGTACGGGAATACGATCCGCCAAATTCCCTCCCCTCGCCACCTAAAAGTCCCAGGAAAGTCTCAGAGTAGTAGTGAGCGTGGATATCGATCGACCGCATTTTTCCAGCGTCGGCGCTCACAGTTGACGAGGGCACAGCGAACGCCGGAACGCCGGTCATCATGCCTGCGGCTATCGCTGCTGCCGATCCAAGCAAACTACGCCGTTTGGGTGATGCACAGCAAGGACAATCCATCGCTCTGTCTCCTTGAATGGTTTAGTTTATCGATTGATTATTTATTGCGATTATAGAGCGCGAAAGCTCGCCCGGAAATGGGTCAATGGCTTCGGATTTACCCTACCGCCTCTCATATCCGTTCTGGGCGGTCATTGGCGGGGCGTCCTCAGCTCCGCGACCACTTTCGCGCAAGGCGCAAGGGTGGGCGCCGGAGCCGCACTCTTGCCGGCAAGGCCTTGAGGACACGTACCTTCGCTGTGTCCACTTCGGCGGAGCGTCGCTGAAGAGGGCTTTGAGGCACATAGTTAGGGTAAACGCCACCCTTCTGGTACTTGGCTGCGTTGGTCTTCCGCACTACCATTTATCAAACGATCACTGATCGATCGATAATTTATCGGAGACAGCCATGGCGATCGCCAAGCTCGCACACTATTCAATCCGCACGACGGACCTCGAACGGTCGTGCGCATTCTACGAACGCATTCTCGGGTTCCGGCGTGGGTACCGGCCGCCGTTCGACTTCCCCGGCGCCTGGCTCTACATGGGCGACGACGAACGGGACTTCGGCACCGTGCACATCATCGGCATCGACCCGAGCAATCCGGCGGGCCTGACTGCCTATCTCGGCGACAAGGACCTCCCCGAGACGGGCACCGGGACCGTCGACCATATCGCCTTCCTCGCCACAGGCGTCACTACCATGTGGCAGACGCTACGCGCCGAGGGCATCGCCTGGCGCGACCGCACCGTCCCCAGCCTGGGCTTGCACCAGGTGTTTATCGAAGACCCGTCCGGCGTCACCATCGAACTCAACTATCCCGCCGAAGAAGTGGCAGGCCTGGCACTGCCGCAGCAATCGCAAGCCGAAGCAGGAGCCCCAGCATGAACTCCATCCAATCGTTCCGACGCAAGGCCATCATTATCGGCGGTTCCGTCGGCGGGCTATTTGCCGCCAACCTTTTGACACGGGCCGGCTGGGAAGTCGAGATCTTCGAGCGCACGCCCGAAGCACTGACGGGCCGCGGCGCTGGCATTGTCACGCACCCCGAACTGTTCGAGACGCTGGCCGCCGCCGGCGTGCCGGTCGACGACAGTATCGGCGTATCGGTCAATACCCGCGTGACGCTGGCCCGCGATGGCAGCGCGGTTTCGGATCGTGAACTACCCCAGACCCTGACCGGCTGGGGCAAGATGTACGAGGTACTGGGTAAGGCGTTTCCGGGTCTCTATCGCACCGGCGCGCATGTCACGGCGGTGGCATCGCACCCCGGCCATGCGGAAGTCACGCTGCAGGATGGCTCGATACACCGCGCCGACATGGTGATCGCCGCCGATGGCTTCCGGTCCACTGTCCGGGAGCAACTGCTGCCGACCGCGCATCTCGAGTACGCGGGCTATATCGCCTGGCGCGGGTTGGTAGACGAGAACGACCTGACACCGGCCACGCACGCCGCGATTTTCGACAAGTTCGCGTTCTGCCTGCCGCCGCATGAACAGATTCTCGGCTACCCGGTGGCTGGCGAGCGCAACAGCACGGCGCCCGGGCAGCGGCGCTTCAATTTCGTGTGGTACCGCGCGACTGGCGAGAACGAGCTGGCCGACCTTCTGACGGATGCCACCGGCAAATGCTGGTCCGCCGGCATTCCTCCGGGCCTGATCCGTCCCGACGTCATCGCCGATATGGAAAGCGCGGCGACTGACCTGCTCGCGCCCCAGTTTGCCGAAGTGGTGAGGCGGACCGCGCACCCGCTATTCCAGCCGATCTATGACCTCACCGTTTCGCAAATGGCGTTTGGTCGCGTGGCTTTGCTGGGTGACGCCGCCTTCGTGGCGCGGCCCCATTGCGGGATGGGCGTCACCAAGGCGGCCGGCGATGCGATGGCCCTCGTGCGCGCGCTGTCGGACGCGCCGACCATCGAGGCCGGGCTCGAAGCCTACAGCGCCGAACGCGTGCAAGTGGGCCAGGCCATCGTCGAGCACGCCCGCCACCTTGGCGCCTACATGCAGGCCCAACTGAAGAGCGACGAAGACCGCGCCATGGCCGAACGCTACCGAACCCCGGAAGCGGTCATGCGCGAGACCGCCGTGTCGCGCCGGTTCTGACCGCCAAGGACAACAACACAAGGAGACAACCATGCCTCAAGCCGCCCCACAGACCGCGCCCCCCGTCGCGCCTTACAACACCCATGAAGACCCGGAGGCGATCGACGCCCCGCTGACTCCCCATCCGATGTTGGGCCGCGCCGATTTCGAGCGACTGCACCGCACCCGGCGGCGCTTCTCGTGGTCACTGACCGCCGCGATGCTGCTGGTGTACTTCGGCTTCATCCTGACGCTGGCCTTCCGTCCCGACCTACTCGCCATGCGGCTGGTACCGGACCAGCCGATGAGCATCGGCATTCCCGTCGGCTTCGGCATGTTCGCGTTCACCTTCGCGCTCGTCGCCATTTACGTGTATCGCACCAACACGGTCTACGACCGGATGATCGCGGACATCCGCGACGGAGAGCCGTCATGAATCGCACGCACGCCTCTTTTGCCTTCTGCGCCGCACTGACGGTTGCCACGCCTGCCCTGGCTGCCACGCCGCCGGTGGGCCAGGGCCTGAACGGCATCGCCATCGGCATGTTCGTCGTCTTCGTGGTGGCCACGCTGGCCATCACTCGCTGGGCGGCCCGTCGTAACAATAGCGTGGCCGACCACTATGCCGCCGGCGGCAAGATCACCGCCATGCAGAACGGCTGGGCGATCGCCGGCGACTACATGTCCGCCGCGTCGCTGCTGGGCATCTCGGCACTGGTGTTTACCAGCGGCTATGACGGCCTGATCTATTCCATCGGCTTTCTGGCCAGCTGGCCCATCATCCTTTTCCTGATTGCCGAGCCCTTACGCAATCTGGGGCGCTACACGCTGGCCGACGTGCTGTCGTATCGGCTGCGGCAACGGCCGATCCGCGCGTTCTCGGCGTCGAGTTCCATCGTGATCGTGCTGCTGTACCTGGTCTCGCAGATGGTAGGCGCTGGCAAGCTCGTGGAACTGCTGTTCGGCTTCAACTACACGTCGGCTGTGGTGCTGGTTGGCGTGCTGATGGTCGTCTACGTGTTCTTCGGCGGCATGCTGGCCACCACCTGGATCCAGATCATCAAGGCGGTCATGCTGCTGGCTGGTTGCGCGTTCATGGCGTTCATGGTGATGAGCCGCTTTGGCTTCAGCCTGAACAGCCTGTTCGACCATGCCATCGCCGTCCACGGGAAGCAGGAGGCCATCATGCGCCCGGGCGGCCTGGTCTCGGATCCGGTCTCGGCGGTGTCGCTAGGTCTGGCGCTGATTTTCGGCACTGCGGGGCTGCCTCATATCCTGATGCGCTTCTTCACGGTCAGTAACGTCAAGGCTGCGCGCAAGTGCGTGCTGTATGCCACCGGCATCGTCGGCATGGGCTACGCAATGATCATCATCATCGGCTTCGGGACGATTGCACTGGTCGCCAAGGATCCGCTCTATCACACCGCGTCGAGCGCGGTGATTGGCGGCATCAACATGGTGGCCGTACACCTGGCCCACGCCGTTGGCGGCAGCGTCTTCCTGGGGTTCATCTGTGCGGTGGCGTTCTCGACGATCCTCGCCGTGGTGGCGGGCCTGACGCTGGCGGGCTCCTCCGCCATCTCGCACGACCTGTATGCCACGGTGATCTGCAAGGGCCGCGCGTCGGACAAGGACGAGATGCGCGTGTCGCGCATCACCACGCTGGTACTGGGCGTGCTGTCGATCCTGCTGGGCATCCTGTTCGAGAAGCAGACCATTGCTTTCATCGTGAGCCTGACATTCTCGATTGCTGCCAGTTCCAACTTCCCCGCGCTGCTGCTGTCGATCTATTGGCGCGGCCTGACTACGCGCGGGGCGGTCATGGGCGGCATGATGGGCCTGATTACCGCCGTGGTGCTGACGATCCTGAGCCCGACGGTATGGGTGCAGGTGCTCGGGCACGCGTCGGCCATCTATCCGTACGAGTATCCGGCACTGTTCTCAATGCTGGTGGCGTTTGCAGGCATCTACGTGTTCTCGGTGACCGATCGCTCAGCGCGCGGCGCGTGGGAACGCAACGCCTACCAGAACCAGCGCGTGGACTGCGAACTCGGTATCACGGCCAGGTCCGGCCACTGATGCTTGGCTGCCGACCTGGCTTCGAGGCGGCAGCCAGCGAGCTGGGGCGTCGCCTTTTCTTATTGATCGGGTGATTGGTAGAATCGGACCATTACCCAAACAGTAGGCCCGAGAGAGAAAGCCATGGAACGAAGCGCCACCGAAGACACCGCAAAGTCCACGCGGCGCCTGCTGCCTGAGGAGCGGGAGCAGCAGATTGTCGAGAAGGCCATCGAACACTTCACGCGGAATGGCTTCGGCGGCAGCACACGTGAGCTTGCCAAGCAGATCGGCGTTACACAGCCCCTGCTCTATCGGTATTTCGCCAGCAAGGACGCGCTGATCGAGCGTGTCTACAACGAGGTTTTCCAGTGGCGTCCGGACTGGGATCGCCAGATCACGGACCGCTCCTTGCCGCTGACCGAGCGGCTGTACGCCTTCTATCTGGACTATTCGTCGGTGATTCTGCGCGAGGAATGGATCCGATTATTTATCTTTGCTGGCCTGACCCACGAAGGCATCAATAACAAGTACCTCGGCAAGCTGCGCACCAAGGTATTCCTGCCGGTATTGGCCGAAGTCCGGGACGCCTTCGACATCCCCGCGCCGCGCACGACCGCTGAAACCGATGCCGAGATCGAGATGATCTGGAGCCTGCACGCGGCCATCTTCTATATCGGCGTGCGCAAATGGGTCTATGGGCTGAAGGTGCCGGCGGACATGGACGCCCTCATTAGGCAAAAGGTGGACATGTTCCTGCTCGGCGCCCCTGCCGCCATGACGAAGATGCGCGGCAACAAGGGCTAGGCATCGCGTTCCGGTCCGGGGACCACAGTCAAGCCGCGGCCTTCGCATGCTGGACACGCCCTTGGTCACGGCCGACGACCCGATCCATACGCTCACGCCGTGCATTTTGGGAAGTCGTTCGCAGTATCCAACATCCGTGCGGCCCGACTTCTGCGAGCATCCATCCAGGGCGGTCTTCGCCCACGCCCACATATCAACATAAGGATGCCGCCAATGACCGATCTACTGTTTTCCCGCCTCAGAGTCGGGGACCTCGACCTGTCCCACCGTATCGCTATGGCTCCGCTTACGCGGTCGCGTGCAGGCCAGCCTGGCAACGTCCCGACGGCAATGAACGTCGAGTACTATCGGCAAAGGGCGTCTGCGGCGCTGATCGTCACCGAAGCAACGCAAATTTCGCAGCAGGGGCAAGGCTATGCCTGGACACCGGGGATTTACACGCCGGAGCAAATAGATGGTTGGCGCCCGGTGGCCGAAGCCGTCCACGGCGCGGGCAGCCACATTTTCATGCAACTGTGGCACGTCGGACGCGTCTCACACCCTTCCTTCCAGCCGGGCGGCGCGCTGCCGGTCGCACCGAGCGCGTTGCCCGTACCTGGCAAGACCTATATCGTCGATCCCGCCGGTCACGGCGTCTGGGGAGATATTCCAGTTCCGCAGGAACTGACTACGGAAGGTATCCGCGCAATCGTGGAAGACTATCGCCAGGCCGCCCGCAATGCCATGCAGGCAGGCATGGACGGTGTCGAAATCCACGCCGGCAACGGCTATTTGCTCGACCAATTCATCAATTCGCACAGCAACCACCGGACTGATGCCTATGGAGGCACGATAGAGAATCGCGCGCGTTTTCTTCTTGAAGTAATTGCCGCAGTGACTGCCGAAATCGGCCCCAGCCGTGTCGGTGTGCGGTTGACGCCAATGGGCCGATTCATGGGAATGGGCGACGATACGCCGGAAGCAACCTTCGGCTATATCGCGGCCCGTTTGAATGACTGGCCGCTTGCATACCTGCATCTGGTCGAACCGGCCATGGTTGGCAACGTCCGCGACGAAGCCACCGACCCACGCTGGGCGTCCATGATGGCCGAGATGCGCGCCGCCTATCACGGAATACTGATGCTTGCCGGCGGCTATGATGGCGCCACGGCAGAAGCGGCCCTGGCAAGTGGGCGCGCAGACATTATCGCGTTCGGCCGCCCATTCATCTCCAATCCGGATCTACCGAAGCGCATCGAGAAGGGCGCATCGCTCAACGCCTCGGACCCCGCCACCTTCTTCGGCGGAGATCATAAAGGATACATCGACTACCCATCGATGGACCAATAGGCCCACCGGTGCTCACTTCCGCTCTGAACCGCGGCAAGCCCCGGCCCGGTGACGGGCTGCAGCGCCCCCCCTACAGCCGGTTGTCGGGTTCATCGGGCAGCTCCATCATTTGCAGCTAAAGTTGGCAGCGTCGTCTGTACTGCCGCTCCCCTGGTAGGTTGCCTTCCGAGGATACGGGCAAAGCGGTCGCGTGCGGGTAGCGGCGCCATTGGCCACCTTCGACGCGACGATGGTGTCCGGGGCTACACCCTTGTCGACCCAGTTGTCCAATGCCTTCAGTACGTCGTGTGCAGCATCGATTGTGGGCGGCGCGGTCCCGGCATTGCCAAAAACCGTCGCGCTGCTACCCCCACCGCAATGGCCCATACTCGGAACCAGGAACAGACGGAAAAAGCTATCCATTTCCTTTTGTGAGCCTTGCAAGGTCTGGACCGCGTTGTAGTACGTGATGGTGTCCTTCGGATTGACGACGGGGTCTGCCCAGCCTTGGTAGACGATGGCCTTGCCGCCTCGCGCCTTGAACGCACTGATATCCGGATTGCGTTGGTCTACGAGCTTGCCGACCTTCGCATCGGCATAGGTCACATCCCGGTCGTAGTCAAAGGTCCACCAGTCCCACTGTGGGTTTTCGAACACCCAGAGCCGCCAGAAATCGGCACGTGTGGGTTCCGACACGCCCCAGTAGCTAGACCAGCCAGATTCGCTACCGACGGTCAGACCGGGATAGAGCTGCTCCCCGGTGCGCGGATTCTTGGGGCCGGCGTAAATCTTCTTGACCACGTCGATTTGCGGCTGAGTAAGGCAGTTCGGGCCGTCCGCACCGGTACACAGCAGGCTGTCGACATTGAATTGCGCGGGCGTGCATGCGCGCGGGTCCTCCATCGCGCCGTCCAAGACGCCATCCAGGCTGTCGCACGCAGCCACTGCCGCGCTTGTCACCATTGCCATCTTCGATGCCGGAAGAATCAGTGTCGTGTTATTGCCTGGCGTGCGATTGCTAAGGAACCGATGCATGAACTCCACATTCAGACGGATACGGTTGTTGCCAGGTGCGCCAGCAATGACGCCATCAAAGTCTTGAGGATACTGCTGGATTTCCGCGTAGCCCTGGTGGCCGCCGGTGGAGCAGCCATAGTAGTAGGCGCGAGACGGCGCCTTCGATTGCAACGCTGCAATCAGCGTCTTTCCAGGAGCCGTAATCGCATGAATTGAACGCGTGCCCCAGTCTGCAATCTTTTCGGGGTGACCGACGCCCCAGAACATCTCGTTGGGGTCGGTCGACTGGTGCCCCGTGTCACCTCCGATGACGGCATAGCCTTGTCGCATCGCGTAGGCCATGTCACCGTAGCTGAGCGCCGGGCTGTAGCCACCATTGCCAGTGGTCACGAGCTTGCCGTTCCACGAACCATCGGCGGGTACCCACACTTCGAAATTGATAAGAGAGTCTGAGGTCGGATTCGTTTTCCCTTGAATCCTGCAGAACGCCGGCAGTCCAGAGAGAGCTGTGCTCGCGCCGGGAGGCGTAAAGCTGCTCGCGGGAACAGCCGTTGCACCCGTTACCGATGCGTTGTCCAACTTCACCTGGCTGAGCGACGTGGTGTCACACGAGAACACCGTATTCGTTGGTGGTGTGGTTCTAGCAGGTGGCGTTGTTGATGACGACGACGAATCGTCTCCACCGCAAGCATGCATCCAACCAGTACACGCCAACGCTAGCGCCGGCCATGCCACGCCAATCCGGAACCTCCCGTCACGACTCATTTGTCTCCTCCATGTATTCGTTGCGTTCAGGCAAAGGCCAGTCATGCGCTGGCGAGAGGAGTGTAGGCGTCGCCAATTTCCGCGATAAATTGATTATTTGGATGTATCTATCGGTTTCGCAAAACTAACGCCACGGGTATCGCCCTGTTCGGGTATGCAGACAGACACCGATGCTTGCGGCAGCGTCGCACCCAGAGGTCTTCCCCATCTCGCGGCCCTGCATTGATCGGGCTCGGCAGATTGCGAGCCCGATGTCCCCCCAAAAAAAGCGACATCTGGATATTCGTCGCATGAGGCCCCCCCGTCGTCGGTTTGGCGCCACACTCAACCTGACAGCATGAAAACGCCATCGCGGTGCCGTCTTCCGAAAAGACGGCAAGAGCTACACATCAAATGTTGTGCGGCCTGCGAATCAGTTCGTTAGCATGACGACATTGCTGACCCCGCGATACAACGCGCATACTGAATGGCCCCTCCTTATGCCCCGCCCTGCGCCGCAGCAATTCGCTGGCTTCGGCGCACCAAGGAGGAGCACGCAACACTGCATCCGCCATACATATCAATATCGGATGGATGCATGATCCACCGGAAATGGATTCGCGCGTCAAACCTTCATAGCCTTCAGTCACGCGCAACCAACTCCTGGAGGTAGCTGTGACCATGCACTTCAAAAAAGTCTGCACATTGATGCACCCATTGGTAGTTTTTGGGCTGGCCTCCGTAACCGCGGCCCGGGCCGAGTACCCGGAAAGACCTGTGCGGATCATCGTCAACGCCGCTGCCGGAGGCGCCGCCGACTCAACGGCTCGGGTGGTCGCCAACGAACTTGCGAAGCGCCTGGGGCAACCGTTCGTTATCGAGAACCGGCCCGGCGCGGCAGGCGCGATCGGACTGGACGCGGTGGCCAAGGCGCCGCCCGATGGCTACGTGCTGGGCAACAACAACTTGGCAACGTTCATTGTGGGTGCGCTGACAGCAAAAAATCTGCCGTACGCGCTCGAAGCATAGGTCCACCAAGTCAATGACCGAGTTTTGTTCACTGCGGACAATCCACCTCAAACGCCGGGTGTCCCAGAAGGGTCGCGAACCGCCGATTGAGCTAGACCTGCCTGTGAATGTGGGTCCACGACCGGGTCCGGCCAGGAGCCGCCATTGCGGACCGGGTCGGTGAGCGTCTGCTGTGCAATCACGAACTGACGCTGTCTGTGGATACCGTCATCGGCCTTATCTGGCTACCGCTGAAGATGTGGTGCCCGCGGAGCACCACTTGCAAATGCAAGAGTATGTTGTGCCCGGTCCAAGCTGCTTGCGATTAAGAGACGGAGCAGCGCGACAGCCAATAATTACTAAGCGCCTCAGCCACTGATGCCTCATCGGTTTCAAGTAGATCGCCGACACTCGTCTTATATTGAAGATACGAGGCTATAGCAAAGGCTTGTTCTGCAGTAAACACAGAAAATGTATATACGCTGGAATCCCACCAGGTTCTGGCCCCATAGCGCAAGCTATTGACGCGTTCACGCTTGGCTTCATTCGTCAGTCCACTTGTGATGTGCCAAACCGGATCGTTGGACTCAAGTTTGCCCTCTAAGTCAGCAATCAAGTACGCCTGCAGATAGTAGCGGAACGCTTCATCTGAAAAGAACGATAAAGCAGATCCCAAGCCATTCGGGGCACGATCTAGCTCCTCGGGAGAAATATCGCGCCAATCTTTCACCCCAGAGAAGGCCCTTTGAACTGCGCGAGGTTCGTCTCCTTCCCCGCTGCCTACAATGCACCAGTCAGGCGGTGGCGGAACATCGCTGAAAGCCCTTAGGATGAGAGATTTCAATTCTTCTATCGTGATCATTGTCAATTCAATTTATTGAATAGTTTCTCGCAATTATCGAATGTACCCCATCGCTTCTGAGCTTCCCTCCGATGATTAGGATCTCCGCCCCTAAAGCAAGCATCGTTGATCTTGGTCCTTGCCAGTGCACATCTGCGGCTCAGCGTCATCTTCTGCATCAGCACCTCCTTGACATCGTCCACCTTACACCGCAGTTGACCAGAGTTATCACACGCTTGATTCACATTGTCCTGCAATCGTAGGTGCTCATTCTCGTCGCAATCGCCAGGAGGCTTGCTCATATCGAATACTTCTTTGATGGCCTCTATGGCGGTACCGCAACCTTTTTGAATCCTCACCAAGAACTGCAGTACGTACATGCCCGGCGTTGCTTTTTCCTGCGTGAGGCTGGGATCAAGGTCCGGCGCTGCGCTCGACCCTGGATAGGCGGGCATGCTCTGCCCTGGACGAATTGGCGGCACATACGAATTCGGCAACGGTAGCGCTTGGGCGTGTGCAGAACTGATGATGCTCGATAGCCAGTCCTTCAGCCACCGCAATACTGCGTTCCAGCTCGATGCCAAACGGTTGGAAACGGAAGCCAGCGACGAGGGAGAGGGGGCACCATCCACTGCAAACGGGCTAATTAGGCCCGATTCGTCAGGGACTTCCGGGATCGTGATGTTGTCCAGGATCTGAATGAGCCGGTGCGCGGCATCATAGGTGTAGCGCGTCACAAGGTCGTATGGCCCCGTAATACCAACAAGTTGCCCCACCGCATCGTACTCGTATTTGGTATGGATTCCGTCCATATCAAAATCGGTCATGCGCCCACGCGAGTCGTACGCGTACTTGATACGAGATCCGCTGACATCCACAGCTTCAAGCAACCTGCCCGCCGCATCATATTGCACGGCTGTGCCAGTCTGCCCCGCCATGTTCGTCACCGAAGCCAGGTTGCCCTGGGCATCGTATGTGAAGGTCCATTGGCCAGTGACAGTGGCTCCAAGATTATCGACGGCCGTCGCAACCAGGCCGTTTGCGCCATAGGTCCAAGTCGTGCTCGTCACGTCGCCGGACGGTTGGGCGTTGAGCCCCTGGCTGCCGGTGGTGTCGTTGGTCGGATACCAGCCATACTCAAGCACCTGCCCCTTCGCGTCATAGCTGAAATAGTCGACCCGCCCGGGCGCAGCCACCTTCAGCGGCAGATTCCACGTCGGATGCCACTCGGTGGTCGTGGTCTTTGCGTCGGCCGTGCCGTAGCCTTCGACGCGCTGGGTTTCCCGGCTAAGCGCGTCGTAGGTATAGCGCGTTTCCTTGTCCGCAAAATCCTTTTTACTGGCGACATTCCCCGCGGCATCGTAGGTGACCGTCTTGGCGATGTCCCCACATGCTGGACAGGGCGCCGAGGCGCCAGTGGCGCGCAGCACGTTGCCCTGCAGTTCCGAAGTGAAGGTGCGGCTGGTGCCGTCCGCAGTGGTGACCGACGTCTGGCCATTGCCGAGAAAGCTCAGTTGGAACTTGTCGACGCCGCCCGCATGCTCTGTGCTGATAGCACGGCCGAGCGAATCGTAGGCGTACGTCGCGAAGCGGACGCCCTTCTCGTCTGTGATGCCCGTCAGCGCCCACGGATACTGCGCATTTTCGTAGTAGTACGTCCGTTGACTACCGTCCGCATAGGTGACAGCGCTCAGCATTCCATACGAGTTGTAGCCGTACTGAACAATCGTACCGTCGGACATCGTCCCTGTGTTGATCCGGCCCATGGAATCATAGGTGAACCTGATCGTGCCACCGAATTGGCTCCGAACCTCAATCAACAGATTCGCGTAAGGCGCGACGGCCTTTGGCGTACCAGCCCCGCTATATGTGAGCGATGTAACCCAGCCATTTCGCTCCTTGACGGCCAGCAACTTTCCAGACGAGTCATAGTCCTCCGTACGGTCATTCCGACGATCCGTGAGTCGAAATACTTGGCCGATGCCACTAGCATCGGAAACCACAGCAACTTGGTCAGCGGTGCCATCCGCCACGCTCCAGACGCCGTTGTTTAGGGCAAATGTTGTTGAAGTCCCATCACCACGTAGCGCTGCAAGCTTGGGAGTTTGGCTGATGTAGCCCGAGACATCTAATCGTCGCTGCCATTCGTGCATCCATAGTGACCCGAATCCATCCGCCGGCGGAATGAGGTAAGACGACCTATATGTCCGCTTCAACGTTAGGCGATGGGGGGCCGTGATGAACGAATCAACTTCTTCTTGCCGCTTAAGACCAGAGCCTACAAAACACGGATTTCCAACCTCACAGGATCTGTCCGTGATTTGATTAAAGGGAATTTTCATTCCGGGCAGAGTCACAACATTTCCCGCAACAGCACCGCATTGCTCTTGCGTTGGCTTACCACGGTCCGGCGACTTTCCGTCAGCGCACCAGTAGGCACTGTAGATCTGGTACTGGCCAACGGATGCCCAAGTCGTCCCGCCGTTCAGAGAAAATTCTTGCTGGCAGGTGCTCGAGTCAATATATGTTGCTCTAAAGATCCAATTGGAATTGTTTCGAGCCGACCAAATAACCCCTGCGCCCGCACACGCAGCTTGTGGCGTGAGAAAGTACGGAGCGGCTTGAGACGTGTAATACATCACTGTCGTAGGCGCAGCCTCAAGGCCAGTTATCGGAAATAACGCTAATACTGGTGCCAGAAGTATACTTCGATGAAGTTCACAGAGACGCGGGCAGGAAACAACTTGATGCAACGATGATACGAATTTCCATACCAAGTTGCCAGCCGCCACTACAAGGTTGCAACGTTCAATACCTCGCATGAATGCCCTTATGACAAGGCGCCCGTGAGCAAGATTGGGCGCGGATTATTGTTTTGGGCCGATTCTACAGATATTTAACCGTTCGTGCGTCGCATCGTCATCTTCATGATTAACGAAAGACACGATTCGATACGGGCGTATGTAATATTTTGGTGCTAGCCGCGAGGGGCCGGTTTGCGGCGGGGATCTGCCGTTTCCAGCAATCAGCACAAGGGCTCAGATGGGTCGGCAGTTGCCTCTGGAACTGGCACGCCCCGACCCTGGTAGGCCGACGACCGGGTCCGGCCATGAAGCGACGCTCGTTTACTTCGTGGAACAAAACGTCCGAACGGCCGCTGTACCCGCAAAACCGCCCTGGCACTTCGCCCTGTGTGTCAGACTCGCCGATGCGATAATGCGTAAGGCGGGTGTGTTACTCATCGCCACAGCCAGCGTTAGAAGACCTCACAAACACATCACCGAGCTAAACCCGGAGGACAGAACGATGACGAAATACCTCGTCTCCTTTCCTGCAACGGCGATGAAAGTTCCCGCCGAGGATCTTGCAGTCGTGGGGGAAGCTGCGCGCCAGGTCATACGCGAAGCGAAGGCTTCCGGCGTGTACGTTTTCGGTGGTGGTATCAACGCGGATGTCGAACCGCTCATGATCGCCTCAGACGGCACGGTCACAAACGAAACCTATCCGCAGACCAAAGAGTTCGACGGAGGCTTCTGTGTCCTGCAGCTTCCATCGCGCGAAGCCGCCATTGTGTGGGCGGCGAAGATCGCCAAAGCTTGCCGCTGCTCGCAGGAGCTCCGCCAGTTTGGGGATGATCCCGAGAGTTGATTCGGCAGCCTCCATCCCCTGCGTTCAATAGCACGCCCCGCAGCTATTTCCCTCATCGGCACGCATTGCAGCCAGGAAACCGTTGTCTCCGGGCTACTGATTGCTGGCCCTGACATCGAACTACGCTTCCAGCGACCTTGAGACATATTGCCCGATCAAGAATGATCCCCGATTGTTGCGAGAACCAACGAAACTAAGTGCTGGGGATTGGACACTGGACGGACTGTGGCTGGCGTGGAGAACGTGGCAGGTCTCCTGCTGATCGGAGATTCTTCAGGCAAACGCCAAAATTTTACCGTCGATCGACCTTTGTTGCAGCAAGTGCTCCAAATCGCCGACTTGGCACGTTGGAGCTCTTTGCTCGCCGTTGCTCGATGGGCGCCGGCCCTCGAATGTCTACGTCGATGAAGTTTCAACTCCGAGTATGCCTAACTCCTCATTTTATTTCGCTTCGGCAATGCAAACTGCGGTGATCCATTTACCCGGTACAGATCAAGTGTCAGGCCCTCGCTAAGACGTGCCAGCAGTCGGCCCGTCCGCACGGTTCCGATCTCCCAAGGCTTTTCGCTGTAGGTCGTGCCAATTTGCGCATCAGCCTGGATCTCTGTCCAGCGGCCGTCCTGCCGCCGCGCAAACAGCGAGCCGGTAAGCGAGGCGCGCTCAAGGCGATCGGCTTCCCATTCGGCAAATTGCTCATCGCCTTGGAGGCGGCCACGCGCTTCAAACCGGTGGAGGCGCAATCCTTGGCCGCCGGCACTTACGAGTCCGCTGCCGATGAAGCCCACGGCACTGGCGTTTTCCATTGGTATCATCGCGACCTCACCGCCGTAGTCGTTGCATAGCAGCACCCCCTCATTGAGGAGCAGCGCAATCCGTCCTGCGCCGGTGGCGGCGTCAAGGACGGCCCCTCGCGCACGCCCTCCAACCGGCACGACTCCATCTTTGCCATCCAGCAAGACAACGCCAGCCGCCCCCCACGCCCAAAGCCCTTGCTTGATTGACACAACACCGCTTACGCCAGGAACAGACCATACGCGCTCGACCCTTGGATGGCCATGGCTCGCATCGATCGAAATACACGCGTCCTCGACGACGACGACAAAACGGTCCGCTCCCTGCATTGCGACGGCCTCGAGACTGAGCGCTTTTCCGGGCAGAAGCAAGGCCCCGATCGGGTCTATGGGTTGCCTGGTCAACTGCACTCCCATCTTTCTCGCATTGGTGCCGAACGCCTCTGCGTGCTCGCCTTCGCCGTGCAACTCGAGATATGGCGTAGGCTTGCCCGGGAGTTGCATGGTGGACAGGCGCAGGCCGCCCATCGCGTCGGCAGCAATTTGCACGGGAGAAATGCCCTGATCTGTGTGGAGAGTCATTCGCGCACTCGGTCGAAGCCCCTCGACTTCAAGGTGGACAATCTCGGGTCGCACGCGCATGTCGCCTGGATCCGGATCGAGGAGGGGATTCACGATCCAGTCTAAGTTGAACCGACCATGCCCTTGGAACCACGGAGGCAACACCCGCTCACATTGCATCCGTTGAATTTCAAGGACATCCGCAATCAGGCGGATATCGTCCTGAGTGATCGGCTTAGGTGGATCGAGCACTACCAGGAAAGCACCCGCCGTGGTACGCACGTTTAGGCGGGCCGCATGCTTGGTTGGTAGGTCAGCAAAGGCGGATACTGCACGGATCTCGATGTCTATTGGCGCACTACCGGCGCTCGGTGCAATGCGCAGCCCACCAGGCGCACCACCGTCATCGAGAACATCCACACCACATAGCTTAATAGGTGCGGAACCGGTGGTCCCCAATGAGATCTGAGCGAACAATGAGGCGACTGCGGTGGGATTGCGCCGCAGGTCCTCGACCGCGCTACCGACCGTATTGCATGACACACGTGGCGCCACCCAACCGAACTGCGATACGTCAACCGTCAAGTCGGCATCGCGCCAGTGCAGCGCTCCCCAGGTTCCGCAGAGGGCAACGCTTTCCGGATCGGCCCGGAGTTCGCTGAGCCGACCAGGAATCGTCGGCGGTGCAACTAGCGGAAGCAGTGCGCGATAGCGGAACGGCAATCCAGGCAAGACTTCGAACTTGGCGTCGGCGTAAGCGTTCGTCAACGCCTGTCCGCCGGTGGTACCAACCGCTTGGTTCGCTGCAGACTCCGCGTCGGCAATTGCCTGGTGGAGCGCTTCGATAGCGATGACGCCGACCACCGGTAGAAGGATACTCAGGACGGTATCTAGGATGCGCTCGAAGTGGGAGATCCTCTCGCGCAACCCATACGCGTCAAGGTCAACCTGCAGGCAACCTGCAGCCGCATCGTACGACAATGAGATTGATATCGGCACCTGTTGAGTTGGCAGCACGGGCACATCGAAATATGGTGTCACGGTGAACTGCGCGACGCCGGATTGTGGCGTGCTGTAGTCGACTGTCGTCGTAATAAGACGCCAACGATCGCTTCCCATCGCATCGGCAAGTGCTGACTCCAGCCGTGTCTTCAGCGTGAGCTTCAGATCCGCAGCGGGAACAACGACCGCCCAGGCATTGGCGCCGAGATGACTCTCAAAGTAGCCGTCTAGAAAGTTCTTCCACACGATGTCGATGGCGCTGTTGCTTGTCAACGGCTCAACGCGGACGCAAAGGCAGTGCATCCCTTTGTCAACGGAAATTCCCGCGTTTACGAACGGCGCAGCGGGTGGCAGCAAGGAAGTCAGAGTGATGGGGATCGAGCTCGGCGGCAATACCGGACCGATCTGGGCGGCGACCCAGGCTTCACCCTTAGCGATCTCACCGGCGAATGGACCGTTGGCGTTGCCGAAGCGCGCGGCGACCCATTGGTCGATGGCGGCCTTGATCCAGTCCGGCAGGCCAGCGGCAGTGACTGTCAACGCGTCGAACCGCACCTGCAGACCGCGTCGAGTGATGACGGGGTTGCCGTCGCCGTCGATGACGCAGTCAATATCGAATGCTAGTTCGAGTTTCAGCTTGATCTCGGAGGGCACCAGCTCGTTGGGGCTATCGTCGATCGCCTGCACCCGGACCAGGTCTACTGCGGCACTAACTACAACCTGAGTCTGTAGAGTGTCAATCGTTACGCCAGCAGGATCAGGCGACATCCATCGGTCGTGCTGAAAGACAGTTGCTGTCGTCGGTGCGTCGTGGGCAATGCTGACCGACTGAAATGTGACGCGCTGCAGTTGCACGCCGAAGCTCGGCGCTGGGAGGCAAAAGGGCGCGCCCTCGAGAGCGGATAGAAGTGTGGCCTCCACGGCAGAGACCTGGACCTGGAATGCAATCATGCTCAGCCTCCCTGCGCCGCCCTGTCCGGCCGACGCACCTAGTTCGGCGAGGAAGGCAGCGCTCGTACGGCGGACCGATGCTCAATCTCCGCGGAATTCCACCCTCGCTGTGCGCTTCGATGCGAGGTACTAGTTCACATGGCGATTCTGACGGCCATGACTAGACTGATGCAGCATAGACGAACTCGCAGCGCATTCAAGTGGCACGTCGTAGATCGCGTGCGATAGATACTGTGCTTTCATACCCAGAAAGGGCTAATCATGGTTCACCACTAGACCAAGACGATTGCGTTCACGCCTTTAGAGTGTCTTTATGTCTATTAAAGTCAGATCTGCAATTCTCGAATGCCGGCCGGTTACTTCGATGCGGTGGAGCAGGGTACGGCCATATCCTTACTGCGACCGTCAATTTGGTGACTTAATTTGAGCGTAGCGTGATTGGTTTTTCTTACCGTTCATCCATGTTTGCCCGCGTCAAAGCGAGGGTCTTTACGGATGCATCGAACCCCTACACCGAGATCCCCGCGCTAACTTACCCCGACAGGGATTCTGGAGCCGCTGATCGACAACTTCCTGCACCGCGGCCACGACCGGAGTTTGGAGTGGATGCGAAAGGTAACGCGATCTATTCGGCTCTTTCTGGAGTACCTCTAGGTCATGATACGACGGGGCTGTGTTGGTCACCTCGATCACCAGCAGGCCAGGCACCATCGATACTCGCATTACTTTTGGTCGGTGTACCGCGCTGAACCCATTGATACCGAGACCCCGCTCTGAGAGCGACGACGGTGCAGGCTGAACTACGCTGCTGCGTTAGAACTCTTTTTCTCGTTACGGTGATCGTCCCGGCAGCAATTGCATCACCCGATGTCGTACGTATGTACCGACCGTTGCTGTCCTTGTCGGTTGTGTTTACTGACAACCAAACATCAGCACAGCCACAGACGTCTCGAACACTGATCGCGCAGAGTAGATCCGTGCCCCTGTTCGGGCGATGCGAATTCAATGGAGTACGTTCATGATCCATGGACGGGAGTGCACCAAACCAGTTTACTGAGCACTCCACTCCAGGAGCATCCATGAACTACATCGAGCCAATCACATGCAAGTGCGGCGTGAGGGTCCAGATCCACGAGTATCTGATGGACCTTGGGGGGGGTGAGCCGCTAGATCGGGGGTACTGTCCAATGTGCAGCCGCTTTCTGTTCGAGATGGAGCGTCCGGGAATACTGGTAACTGAGGTTATTCTCCCCGGGGACAGGACCAAATGCGGAGACAGTGATCGCCATCTCGGGCTTCCACCGGGATACGACGATGAGGACTGGCCATTCCCCACCCTAGCGGAACTACTTCGACGACAGCAAGATCGATGATGGTCCTTGGGAAGGGGCGCAGACTTGGTTTTCCTTCACTTGAAAGGAGACCATCATGGAAACCACCGCATGCCACTCGACGCGTCAGGTTCCATGGAACAAGGGACGACTGACCGGCCAGAAGCCGCATCTTAAATTGAACGAGATATGGGCGATACGAACGCGTCTCCAGCTTACGTCAAACGTCCGCGAACTGGCACTGTTCAACTTAGCTATCGACAGTAAATTGCCCGCGTGTGACCTAACTCGGCTCCGCGTTCAGGACGTTTGCGTGGGTAGCCAAGTCGGCGCCCGCGCTACCGTGATGCAGCAGAAAACGCATCACCCCGTACAGTTTGAGATCACCGAACAAGCGCGGGTGAGCGTTCAATCCTGGATTCGCGCTCGCGGGCTGGCGCTCAGCGATTACCTTTTCCCGAGCCGTCTGCATGCATCCTCGCATCTGTCGACACGACAATACGCTCGAATCGTCCACCGGTGGGTTGCCTCCATCGGCCTGGACGATTCGGCATATGGAACGCATTCGATCCGTCGCACCAAGGCGTCGCTGATCTATCGGCGCACGAAGAACCTGCGCGCTGTCCAACTGCTTCTCGGCCATGCCAAGCTTGAGAGCACTGTGCGTTATCTTGGCATCGAGGTAGACGATGCTCTGGAAATGGCTGAACAGACCGAAGTGTAGTAGGTCAGAATGGCCGGCCAGCGGTCGCTTGCCGGCCATAAGGGGACATTGCTATCGTAGTCTGCCAGCGGCTCTTGCCAAGACGTTACCCGACATATACGTTGGTCAACACAAAGACCACGTCGCAGCGACGTGGCGGTGAGTTTTAGTATCGAGTTCGTCGCCCCCTCCGAGTCAAACGGCCCTCTTTCAGCGATCGAAGGTCGGCAAGAAGCATTTCCAAGACTCGCGCGCCAAAGGTGCCGGTACCGTTGGCGACGGTGTTCACTGACCGGCGCGCCCATCGCCTTGCGCTGTATCAACGGCGACCTCGCATCCAGACAAAAGATTTCGAGCAAAAAATCGGAAACCGCTTCTGGGGGAAAGCAGCTCTTACTAGGCGAAGACAAATCTCAACCGCGGCCTGCGCTCAGTTCGAATGCCATGGCAAGGAGCAGGCGTTCTATGTTGAGAAGGCCCGCCCTTTCCGTTCCGGCCCTAACAATGGGCAGTAGAGTTAGCTGTACAGACTCTGTGCTGGATCAAGTCGAAGGTAGGTCCAATGTTTAAGGTTTGTAGAGAGGTCAGCTTGGCTGTGCCCCAAAGGGAGAAAGGAGGTAACCTATGTTGGCAACCATACTTTCGCTGGTGTTTGTCGCATCTGTCTTTGCTACAGCGATTTCGCTCGATTCGCATGAGCAGAATGGAAACGATGCGCCGAGACTGACCGATGAGCGAGGCCATGTCGCTTCCGCGACGTGCCAACAGAATTTGGATCCCATTGAGTTTGCTCGTTTCACATGTGGCCCAGTGCCGCTCGAACATCCCGTCATGGTCGATCCGCTAGTCGAGCGTCAAAAGAATTGCGAAGGCTGCGATTCATTCTTCAACGACAAGCGGAGGGAAGTCGGGAGCCGCGACGTGGGCGTTTCGGCGCCCGCCGATACGGGCGTCATCGGTTGTGAGGCAACAGCCACCCCACGCGAGAGATACCGCGTTCCGCCCCCTGACGGGGCATCGTCGCAATGAATGCCAAACCAGAAATCGCGTCCCCGGAGGTGCTTCGCCCAAATCGGTGCGCCGCAGTTCAGGCGCCGCATCGCCCGATGCTCAAAGCAATACCAATGGGATCTCATGCCCGCTTTGGCTCAGTTTTCTCGACTGCGTGATACAGCTCGTCTTCCTGCGCGCAATGCAGGCGGACAACCGCTTCAAGGGCGTATAACGAGCGCTGTATGTGACGCACGGCCACACTGCTCGGACCATGGGGCGGCAACGCAGCGATGGCCTTGTCCAGCCCCGATGTCAGTCGAAGTATCTCGCGGTGCATGCCACTCATCGCTGCCATCGGGTCCTCGCCGCCGAGCAACTGCGCGACATCCGGGTAGAGGTGAAGATCGTCCTTGCGTTCGTGCGGCACCAGCACCTCGCTCAGAGACCGGTTCAGCGCGCGCAACTCGGAGCGCGCCGTCTCACCGCTCAACATCGGTAAGGTGTCGGCCACCACGCGAATCCTGTCCATGATTGGCTCCAGCAACGCATGCTCCGCCCTCAGATGGCCGACAACTTCGGGGGCCAATGTCGCTTTTCGCTCCTGGCGCGCGGGAACTGCGGCGCGTAGCGCCATCAGGATGGCCAACACATCGATCGCCTCCTGAAGAATCGCGCCTTCCAGGGGCGGCAACACACCAAGGCCCGCCGCGACCATCGCGCCCAGGGAAAGCACCATGCCCGATACCGCGCTCTGCTTGGCGATCCGCAGCGTACGACGTGCGATCCGCACCCCGTCAGCCAGATGATCCAGGCGGTCCACCAGCAGCACCACGTCCGCCACCTCCGAAGCCGAGGCCGCGCCCCGAGCGCCCATCGCAACGCCAACATCAGCGGCGGCCAGGGCAGGCGCATCGTTGACGCCGTCTCCCACCATAATGACCAGCCCATCCTGCCGGGCGGCACGAATCCGCTCGAGTTTCTGAGCCGGCGATTGAGTCGCATAGACCTCCTCGAGACCTAGCATTGCCCCCAGGGCTTCAGCCAGATCCTGCCGGTCCCCTGTCAGCATGGCCTGTCGCGCAAATCCCTCGCGCCGCAAAAGCCGCAATGCACGAGGGGTATCAGCCCGTATAGCATCCGCCAATGCCAGGATGCCAACCAGTTGACCATCGACGGCCACGAACACCGCCGACATGCCGCCCATGCGGATACGCTGGTCTATCGCGCCGGCCCAGAGGGGCAGACTGGCATCGCCGACCACATAGGCGCTGGAACCCATCCTGACCAAACGACCGTCGACAATCCCCTCGACGCCTGCGCCCGCCCGCTCTTTCACACCCGCTGGCGTGGCAAGCGCCATGCCACGCTCGCGCGCAGTCATCACCAGCGCATCGGAGATCACATGCGACGATCCCTGACCTAACGATGCAGCAAGGCACAGCAGCGTCTCGGTCGACTCGCCAGGCGCGCTAGCCATCTCGGCAAGCCCCGCCGCACCGCGGGTAAGTGTGCCGGTCTTGTCGAAGAACAGGATGCTGGCGCGCGCCAGGCTTTCCATCGCGCCGCCGCCCTTCACCAGTACGCCGTTGCTTGCGCAACGCGACAATCCGGACACCACGGCAACCGGTACACCCAGAATCAGCGGACAAGGCGTGGCTACGACCAGTACGGCCAGCGCGCGCAAGGCATCTCCGCTCCATAGCCAACTGGCACCCGCGACGGCCAGCGCCACAACGATGAAGAACAAGGCATAACGATCGGCCAGGCGCGTCAGCGGGCTGCGTTCGGCCTGTGCCGCCGCGACCATACGCAGAATTCCGGCAAAAGTACTATCCGACGCCGTGGCACGCGCAACCATTTCCAGCACGGATCCGGCGTTCAGCACACCGCTGCGAACCGCTTCCCCAGCAGCCCGCCGCTGGATTCTGGCCTCTCCCGTCAGGGCAGACTCATCAAGATCGCCAGCGCAGGCCAACACACCGTCGACGGGCAGCACCTCGCCATGCCGCACCAGAAGCCGGTCGCCTGGGCGGACCTCATCCACGCCCAAGGACACCCAGTTGCCTTGTTGCTGTCGGATAGCCTGACGAGGAGCATGCCTGAGCAATGCGGTCATCTCGCGTTGCGCCCGGAACTGCGCGTAATCTTCCAGCGCACGGCCACTGGCCAGCATCAGCGAGATAACGGCCGCCACGAGGAATTCGCCGAGACTCAGCGCAACGATCACCGACGCCAAGGCCAGCAGATCCACACCGGTTTCCTTGCGCAACACGGCCTTGGCGCTTGTGACGGTGAGCGCGATGACGTTGGGCAACGTCCCGAGTAGCCAGACGCCATCGGCGACGGCATCCCCGAACCACGCCCGCGCGACAAATCCGCCCGCAAGCGTAACGGCCGAAAACACTGTTCCGGCGCTATTGACCATTCTGGCACCCGGCATCCTGATCGTGCCCCCAGTACACGAAAGCTCGCGCCTTCCTCAGCGCACACCATGCCTGGCTCACGCGCTAACAGCGACGGCGGGACGTTTTCCCTCTTCAAGATACATGGTGCGTGCCGACGCGCCAACGATTGTGTCTGCCATCCGCATCATGAGCTTTACGCTACGTAGCATTCGCATTCCGTCTCACACCTTCGCTGGACTTGCGGACCAAGTGGACTGGCCTCTGTGCACATAGTCTGAAATAGACCATGCGCTGTCTGCGCGCCGCCAGCCGGCCGTCCGCGAGGGCTGCGCACGGCGTGCTAGTGTGACAACAAGACCGGCGCCGTCATCGCGCGCAGCAGGGTCCGAGTGACGCCGCCAAGCACGACTTCACGCATTCTCGCGTGACCATACGCGCCCATTACAAGCAGATCCGCATCCGAATCCGCAAGGCGTGACAGCAGCAGCTCGCCTGCCTCGGTATCGTTGTCCAGCATCGTCTCCGAGAGGGTTGCATGAATGCCATGATCATGCAGCCACGCGACAGCATACTGGCCTGGCGAGCACCACGGATCGTCCCAACGATCGGGCGCCACGCATTGCACGATTTTGACGGAAGTGGCGCGCGCCAGAATCGGCAGGGCGTCGCGAATGGCACGCGCCGCCTCGCCGCCGCCATTCCACGCCACCACCACCCGCTGCCCTATCGTTGGGAACGACCCCGTGTGCGGCACAACGAGGACTGGACGTCCGCAGCGCAAGATGATCTCGTCGACCGCCTGGTGATCGCCAGACGCCATCCGGTCGGTAGCATCGGTCTGCCCCAAAACGATCAAGTCGGCCAACCGAGACGCCACGAGAACGCCCGACTGGCTGCCCCACTCCGATTCACGCCACTCCGTCCGAATACCTACGCCGGAGGTCGCGCCCTCAAACGCAGTCCTTGCCGCCCTGCACGCCTGCTCGCGCCAGGTATTGAAAGACGCGAGATAGCGATTGCCATCCATCAGGCCCCGAATGTCATTGGGGTCGGGCCGGGCCGTAGCGAACAAGCCAACGAGCCTTGCCCCATTGGCCAAGGCCAGTTGCGCGGAAAGGTGCACACGTTGATGCAAATGTCGGCTGCCATCCAGGTGCACGAGGATCGTGGCGAAGTCCATAGCGAAACGCTCCTTCCAGGCTTCGGGCCTGCTGCCCGCACTGTATATGCCGGCAACCGCCACCACTTGCGATACGTCAAGCCAACACGTTCAGTGCCCGCAAAGCCTCACACGACGAGGCCTTGCATCCGAGGGCAGCGGGCCATTGATCTTTGTCAACGGTACGGGATGTACACCACCTAGCATGACATCGCCTTTCCCAATTTTTCAGGAGACGATGAAATGGCCGAAACAGAGAGCAAATTGCCTGTCACAAAGGACCAACAGGAAATGATGCAGCCCTGGATGCCGCACGCGTGGCACCCCTTGGAAGGACTGCGTCGCGAGGTTGACCGTCTGTTCCAGACCTTCGATCGAGACTTCAAGCTGACCTCGTTCCCCCGGCTGACGCAGGGCCTCGCATCCGCCATGCCCGACATGGGGTTGATGTTCTCGGCAGGTCCCGCCGTCGATTTCGTAGAAACCGACAAGGGCTACGAAATCACGATGGAATTGCCGGGACTTGATGAGAAGAGCATCGAAGTGAAGTTGTCAAACGGAGGGCTCGTCGTCAAAGGGGAGAAGCGTGTCGAGAAGGAGGAAAAGAACAAGGACTATTTCCTCCATGAGCGCCACTACGGCTCCTTCGAGCGCGCATTCCGCATGCCCGAGGGCGTCGACGTCGAGCAAATTGCCGCGGCGTTCAAGAACGGCGTATTGACGGTGACCCTGCCGAAGACGGCCGAAGCCCAGAAGCCGGAGAAGAAGATCGCCATCAAGTCCGTATAACGCTTCTTGTTCCGGGCGGGCGCCACTTCTGCCAACGACGCCCGCCTTCTGGTGACAGACAGTTGTTCTGCCCCAGCGCATCGCGCGCCGTTCGTGCTGACGCCGGCGAAAAGCGATTAGCCCATGCCGAATAACGGGGGATCCCATGATTAAGCATCAAGCTACCGCAGAACAAATCCGTCGCGAGATACTGCGCCGGCTGCAAGATAATGCCGATCTCGGGGAGACATGCTGGGGATGCCAGATCCCTCTTCCCAAACGGACAATGACGGCCGGACAAGCCTGCAACTGGGTGATCGACGCCTTCCCCGGCGTCAATGCACCCTGCCTTGTTCTGGTCGAGGCCGTCACGCGCGAAGTCATGCGGGAATACGATCTCGAATAGCAGAAATCACTCCAAAGCCCGTTGCTATTTGCTCTGCAACGCCCCTTGCATACGCGGGTAGCCCTGCATATAACGAGTTGCGTCGGAATTCCGACTGGAGGCGTACCGTGGCATCTCTTGGCTTGGCGTGGCAAGGGGCCGCCAACTTCAGTGACATTGAGATCGATCACAGATATCGATTGCTGGTCGGGGCTGTCAGCGATTATGCGATTTTCATGCCCGACGCCAGCGGCTATGTGACGAGTTTGAACCTCGGCGCCCAGAGAATCAAGGGGTTCACCTCCGACGAGATCATCGGCCGACATTTCTCGGTCTTCTACACGAAGGAAGACCTGGCGGCCGGAAAACCGGTGGATTTGCTGTGCACAGCGGCAACCACGGGACGCGCACAGGACGAGGGTTGGCGCGTTCGAAAGGATGGCAGCCAGTTTTGGGCCGACGTTACCATCACCGCCGTGCGCAAGCACGATGGGACACTTCTGGGCTACGCCAAGATCACGCAGGACCTCACAGCCCGGCACAGGCTATCGGAATTGGAAGGCTCCGCGTCAACCGCGGCATTGGTGCAGCAGGCCAGGGAGAACGAGAAGAAGCGAATCGCCCGAGAACTCCATGACGACCTGGGTCAGCAAATCGTTGCCGTGCAAATGACGCTCGCGCTGCTAAAGGCCGACATGTCGTCAGCCAGTACCGAGCGCGCCGGCGCCGCTCAAGCCGAGGCGCTCGACGATATCAACCATCGGCTCGAAAACATGACTTCCGCCGTGCGCAGGATCGCGGCAAATCTTCGACCCGCCCTCCTCGACGATCTCGGTCTGGATGCGGCAATCGAGTGGATCGCGCAGGAGGTGGAGCATCACCACGGTCTACGGGTGCAATGCCAAATCGACGAGACGATCGGAATGGTGGACGAGCGGGCCGCGATAACGCTTTACCGGGTAGTGCAGGAAGCGCTGACCAATACCGTCAAACATGCGCACGCTGGCCACGTGGTTGTAGACCTCTCCACGAATACCCAAGGCTACCAGCTCAGAATCCAGGACGACGGTGTAGGTTTCGCGCCGGAAGTGGCGCCGAGACAAGATGCGTTCGGTTTGCTCGGCATGCGGGAACGTATTCTGCAACGCGGCGGCAGCCTCCAGATCGACAGCCACCCTGACGCGGGGGTCTGCATCGTCGCCAGCCTGCCATTCTCCGCTTCGGAGGAAGCCGTACCGGCACGTTAGGTTTCAGTCGTGTTGACCTCCGTGGGAGGTACCGCCACGGGCACAGGTGGTCCACCCGAACACGCGGTAGAGCGGACAAAAGCCGATGAGTCCCGTCAGTAGCGGGACAAGGCCAACCCAACCCCACGGGCCAATGATTCCACCCAGGGCGAATACGACCAGCGCGATGCCAACCGCCAGGCGCAGGGCGCGATCCACGTTGCCTTCGTTTCGTTCCATGACGTCTCCGTGACCACTACACAATCTTCACACCAGACGTGGCGCGAAGCTCGATCTTGAGAAGATGACTTACAGCGCCGCGCGTCAGATCGATCCGGCGCAATCGCCGTTGCGGAGAAAGGCAAGCAAGATGCCGTGGCGACATGCCTTTGCCTGCCCGATCGCGCCCGTCGATGCACGCCTACTTGCTCTGTCCTTCCGAATACGGATCGAACTTCCCGGATCTCGCCACATCATCCGGTTGCGGGCGCTCGTCAGGGAATTTTTTCGCGCCGGAAGACGGCGTCTTCTCACGTACGCCGTCAGTGTAGGGATCGAACTTCCCAGAGCGTTGTGTCGATGACTTCTTGGCTTCCTTTGACGGTACTACCTTGCCCGTTGGCGCGTGTGCCCCGCCATAAAGATCGCCACCGTCGGTGTAGTTCTTCTGCGCATGCGCGGCGGATACGGCCAGCGAACCCATGACCACCGCAGCCATCGCACTCAGTGCAAGCTTTCGTTTCATCGCAACTCCTTACAAGAAAGTCTGTTCCCGCATTCAGCGTAGGAAACCTGACCGCCGGGACCTTGACACATATCAAGCGAGGAGAATCCGAGAGACCTAGCCTTGAGTTGGGAAGACTTGCATCCCAATGACCCCAACTACCTGTCACGCGCCATGAACGACATTGCTGTGCTTTTCTACTCGCGTAGCGGTACCACACGACTGGCTGCCCAAATGCTCGCCGATCGTCTGGACTGCCCCCTATTTGAAGTCGAGGACACAGTCGGTCGCGCTGGCTTCCGGGGCGACCTCCGATGCGTCATCGACAACCTTCTGCGTCGGCACGTGCCCTATCGCTACGCCGGCCCACCCTTGTCCGAGTACGCAAACCTTGTCATTATGGCGCCCGTCTGGGTCGGTCATCTCGCCGCACCGATGCGCAGCTTTCTGAGGGATCAGCGCCCGTTAGGGCGCGGCGTGGCGGCCGCCGCCGTGATGGCCGCGCGCGGCGGGTTCCGCGCTACCGAGGAAATTGCCGAGGCACTGGGTCGTACTCCGCACCCCGTGATGGTGTTGTTGCAGCGCGATGTCATCAGCGGCGACGCACGCCCCGACATCGACGCGTTTGCAACGGCGCTGATTTCCCAGCCGACAACCGATCCCGGCGCCTCTCCGCGCCCTGCATGGCTGTCGCCGAACGAAGCCTAGCCTGCATGCCGCCGCGGGCGGGCCGGCAGTACTGAGCAAGCTGCTGCCTTCCCGTCGCCGATGGGCTAATTTGTGCCACGTCAAGGGCCAGATGCCAGGGTCTTCTAGATTGCAGCATGCAGGGCCATCCTTCGATGGCCAGCATGACCGAGGCAGGAGGATGGAATGAAAACTGACATGGAACTCAAGCAGCTTATCGATGAGGAGCTCGACTGGGATCCCCGCGTAGCTGCCGCCGGTATCGGCGTCGAAGTGCACCAGGGAGTCGTGACCCTCTCCGGCCACGTTGGTACGTACGCGGAAAAGATTGCCGCGGAAACCGCCGCCGAGCGCATAAGCGGTGTAAAAGGTGTCGTGGTCAAACTTGAGGTGACGCCGAAGTCAACGCTGGGCGACGAAGCTGTCGCGCTGGCCGCGCGTAATGCGTTGCAATGGTATGTGCATGTGCCGGCCGACAATCTGCACGTGGAAATCGAAAAGGGCTGGATTACGCTCCGTGGCACCGTCCAATGGGGCTTTCAACGCCGTGCGGCGGAAAACGCGGTCAGCCATATCCGCGGCGTGGTTGGCGTATCGAACCTGATCCGTGTCGTGCCGAAGATCGTGCCCGAGGCAATCGAAGGAAAGATTGAATCCGCGCTTCGGCGTCATGCGGAACGTGAAGCCCATCACATCTCCATCAACGCAAACGCCGGCGTCGTCACGCTGGAAGGAACCGTCGACTCGCTGGCCGAGCGCCGAGCCGCCGCCGGCGCCGCATGGTCCGCACCAGGCGTTTCCGATGTCGTCAACAATCTCCGCATACGATAGCCGACATCCAACATGCCTTACGTCAATACCCCCCCCCTCGAAGACCGAATGCGTGCGTGTGCCTGCTTATTCTGGTCTGAGTCCTATCTTGGCGCGCCATCGTTTCCCGCTTCCGATGGATTGATTCCATTGGATCCGATGCTGCGTCGGCGATACTTCGACCATCAGGAACGCCGCCACAGCCGGTGGCTCAAGCACGCGCGCAGCCTTTGGGGAAACGTCAAGGCATTCAAGGCCGCCTGCATCGCCGTGCGCGCGTCCTGGTTCGGACAGCGCGACATGCTGATGCGGATTCGCGGATTGGCAAGCGCCATCTCCGAGCCACAGCAGACGGAACACCCTGCAGGGCCGCCGCGGGCTACAGCCTGGTCATGATTCGATCAATATCGATACCACACGGGATTCTCCGCCAGTGACACCAGTCACGCCACCAGCGTGGCTGGTGCAAGAACTGGTTTGGCGCGGTCCAGATCGATCGCTCTATTTGCAGCAGAAAAACTTGCAGCATAAAACCGACGGTCATCGCGAGGCTTCCCCTAGCGCCTCGCCGGGAGCAGTCTCATGCGAGCGCGGCGCCTCCCTGACCAGAAGCACCGGCACGGCGGAGGATCGCGCCAATGATTCGGCTACGCTCCCAAGAAATACGCGCTTCAGTCCGTGACGCCCGTGGGTGCCCACCACCACTACGTCGGCGTGCGATCCGTTGATCTGCTCCAGGATCTGCCCGGCGACATCACCAAGACAGATGATGTTATCGATCAATGTCGTCGTGCACTTTACGCCGGCCTGTTCGGCCGCGCCTGCAGCGTCGCGCAAGAGATTCTTACCGTACTCCAGCAGTTCCGGAATGATATCCGCCCGGCCTCCGTAACCGCTGTCGTACTGCAAGAACGAGTAGTCAATTACGTGCACGACTTCTAGTTGCGCGCGGCATGCCGCCGCGAGCCCGATCGCCTCAGTCAGCGCGCGCATGGCGCAGGCGCCGCCGTCAACGGCGACAAGAACATAGTGATACATCGACCGTCTCCCAATCCATTCGCCCGGGCTTGATGGCCAGTGCTTTGCGTAACGACCTGTCAGTTTCGATTCTGGGATAGCAGGCCGACCTGCAGTTGATTTGTGTCAACCCACGTTCGATCTACGATCAGCCTACGCTCAAGCGCGCGCCACACGCGATTTCGCCTGTTCGATAAGTTCGAACACCATCATCCCCGCCAGCATGGCTAGGACGAAACCGGCGGCCTTCGGATATCCCGCTCCCAACGCTACTAATGCGGGCCCAGGGCAGAAGCCCGCCAGCCCCCAGCCGATGCCGAAGGCGGCACTGCCAAGGATCAGGCGCCATGTGATCGACGTGCTGGAGGGCCACTGCATCGGTAATCCGAACCACGAACGTGCACGGCGCCGGGCGATCAGAAATCCGAGTGCGGCCAGCGAGATCGCACCGACCATGACAAAAGCGAGCGAAGGGTCCCACACGCCGGCAAGGTCCAGGAAGCCCAGGACCTTGGCAGGGTTCGCCATGCCCGACACCATCAGGCCGAGCCCAAATACCAGCCCAGCTACCCACGCAGTGATCGCGCCCATCTCAGGCTCCCAGCAAATGACGTTGTACGAAGACGGTCAGGAAGCCCGCTGCCATGAAGGTGAGCGTGCCGGCAATCGACCGTACCGAACCGCGCGAGACTCCGCACACGCCGTGCCCACTGGTACATCCGCTTGCGTATCGCGTGCCGATGCCCACGAGCAAGCCGGCCACCAGTACTTGGGTCCAGCCAGCCTCGATGCTGGCAACGGCAGGATGACCCGCCAGGCGGCCCAGCACCGGTGCGGCGAGCAGCCCCGCAAGGAAGGCAATGCGCCACGCCATGTCGCGGCGAGGCATGCCCAGCAATCCGCCCAGGATGCCGCTGATGCCGGCAATGCGGCCGTTGAAGAGAATCAGCACGGCCGCCGCCAAGCCGATAAGAAGCCCGCCCGCGAGCGACAGCGATGGGGTGAAGTGATCAAGATCCAGCATCATGGGTTTTCCTATTCGATATTTACTCCTGAACCGCGGACATCCGGAGGTGCGAGAGGTTCCGACAGGCGCAATCGGCTCGTGTCGACGACGGCCGGCGCGGGCCGCCAAGAATCTGTGGCAACGTCGAATTGTCGCTGCCCGATGCGCCCGGCAGGACCACGAACCGGCTTTACTGTCTGGCATCAGACATGCCATGTTATCAGCCGCGCGCGGCTTCACCTTTCACCAGAATGACAGGGCACGGCGCATGAGCGACGACACGGCCCGCCACGGAACCGACGATGGCATCGAAGAACGCACCCCGGCCGTGAGTACCCATCACAATCGCCGACGCATCGACGGATCGTGCAAATTGGACGATGCGTTCTGGCGCGAATCCAGTGAGCGCGTGCTGCTCGAACGATACGCCGCCGAGGTTCAGGATCTCGGCGGCCGAGCGCAATGTCCGGCTGCTTTCATCCGCGTGCCATTCTGCCAGGTCGGTGGCGCTGATGTATGACTTCACCTCGCCCGACACGTCCGGCATACAATGAATCAGATGGACGATCAATGGTCCCTTCAGCAATTTTCCGGCGGCCACAAATTGCGCCGCCGCATCGCTGTACGTTGACCCATCAGCGGCAAGTACGATGGATTGCATTACAGACTCCTTGAATCGAGGACGGCAACACACTTGTTCGGCGCACAGCACTGAAAAGGACACTAACGCGACACGGTGATTCTAAAACCGGTGTACCTGCCCTTGTTTTGACAAGGTAAGCGATCTATCCTCCATCGATTTGGGCTGGATCAAGAAAAAGGCCTTTGTCCTTCGCAGAGTACGGGGAACGGCGTGATTGCTATCATCGGATTATCGGCATGTTCGAGCGGGTGCACCCGAGACCCATTTCAAGGGACAACAGGGTCGTCTTTCATCCTAACCAACGAATGCCGGCGAAGGATGCCTTGTTTGTCAAAGGAAAGTACCAGGCTGTACTTGGCGCTCCAAGCGGCTTCCCTGCGCCGCATCGGGACATAACCCTGATGGTTGTGGTCAAGCTGATAAGTCAGGATGCGGCCATCTTCCCACACCGCGCTCGGCTCGGCCAATTTCATGTACACGTCCTCCCAGGTTGTGACGCCGTCCTGCAGGAATGTCAGAAGGTGTGGATCCCCTGGAGGATAGCTCGCGCAAGCGGTGAGGATCGCCAATAGGATGACAATGGCACGGCGACGGGCCCAGATAGTTTTCATAGTCAATCATCTCTTCGCAAGACGCTCGGCTTGGCTCGCTTGTGGTTTACCGCAACTCTCGCAACGTTCAAGATCCCGCTGTCTTGCAGTTACATGCCAAATCGAAAATGCCCGCTGTGCAGCAAGATATTGTGGGCGCCGGTCATCTCGAACAGGCCGATAGGCCGCGAACAGGTCTTCTGGCTGACATGATCGCGCACCGAAATGGTCCTCCAGAGCTTCGGCCGTAATGCCGTAGCACGCCGGCGCACCATCGACGTGCGCCTGGCACTGAAGGCTTGGGCCTGCGGAGCAGTAGGTGGGCAACATGACTGAAAACTCGATTGTGCTCATGATGTGTTCGGTGAAATGTCGCCGTACCCTGAGATGTCACCTTCCCTAGACTAGGCGTTGGCGGGATCGGTGATTTGATTCACCGCAAGGGCGGAAGCATCGCACCACGCCGCGCGTGGGTTGCGCGCCGCCTGTCCGGTAGCGGGCGACATCGAAGCCGTAACTCGCGCCGTTGGTGACAGCTCGCCCTGGCCCCTTATCGTTGCATGACAAATCGCCTTGCGCTGTATCAACTGCCACCGCCCATGCGGACATAAAGTAAAGTCCAACGCGGCAACGCAATCACAAAGCGGATTCGATCATGAGCTTCCTTGGCAGTCCCCGCTCCTGGGTCAACGTCATGATCCTCGCTGCCTTCACCGCATCGGCCGGAACGGCCGGCGCCCAAGCGTCTGCGTCTGCAAGCACGCCCAAGACCACCCTGCAGCAGGGCGCCACCAGCATTCCGTACCTGTCGGGCGGCATCGGCGCCGACGATGTGGCCCGCATGCGCGCGCTCGCGCCGCAGTTCAACGTGCACCTGCGGTTCCAGGATCGGTCGGATGGCGCGTCGCTTGCGGACGTCAAGGTGCTGCTGCTCAATGCGCGACACGAACGCGTCCTGCGCGTGGTGAGCGAGGGGCCGCTGTTGTATATGCGGGTGCCGCCCGGCCAATACTATCTGGCGGCGGTGTACCGGGGCATCATCCAGGAACACGCGCTGATCGTTGGCCGCAAGCCAGTAGATCTGACCATCTCGTTCACAATGAATAGCGAGGAAGGCACTTGGCAGTACTGCAAGCGCCAGGCCAACCTGTGCGAAGGCATCACCCCGTAAGTGCGTGGCACGTCGAGGGCGGATGACGAGGCGAACACATGCGGGCGCGGAATCGGCGCCAAACGCTGGCGGGGCCGGCCGCGTACGCGGCAGCCTCGCTCAAATGCGGAACATGAACCGGCCGCCTCCAGACAAGCAAGCCGTCGGCTTCGGTGAAGAGATTAGTGGCGTCGGCTGCCCGCCAATGTCGAAATGGCACCGATGGCGGCAGACAGCAAGGCCACCGTGCCGATGCACTGCCATGGGTGCTCATGCACGTAGGCGTCGGTGGCTTTTGTGAACTCGCGTGTACGCTGGCGCGCGCCTTCGCGCAGCATGCCCATGCGTTGACGGAAGTCTTCCAAGCGTCTTTTCATATCGGCATGGGCCGCGGTCGAGCGGCCAGATGCTTCGCTGGCCACCTCGCGCAATAACGCTTGCGCATCGGCAACCAGAACGTTGAGATCATTGATCAGGGCATCGCGGTAGGCGGGAAGCGTGGCGTGCACATCGTCGTTCATCTTGCGTCTCCTTTGGGTCATGCATGGTTCATTTGGCAATGCACGAAGCGTAGGTTGCAAGGGCGACCGAGAGTTGGGATAGATCAAGGAACAACGCGCTCGGTATCGCTCCGTGAGGGTCCACTGTGCGGTGTCATGGATCGCGCCCGCGGTACTAGACGATGAAATGAGACATGTAACCGCAGAGGCTGGTCAGCGATGCACTGGAATGGGACCCGCCATCCTCGCGCGCGCGATCGGCGAGTCTCCGACGCCGGGTCCCCCGCCTACATGTTGGAAAGCCTCGGATAGGACAGGGCGAGGCAAGTCACGTGGCATCGTCGATGCGCCCCCCAATTGATCGTTATCAAACAGCTATGGGTTTTAGCGCACTAACGATTTGACAGTGGCTATCTTCACGAGGCAAAAGACGAGACACAAACAGTTGCCGCTGCCAACGGAGACATGCCATGTTGAGTGCCCATGAAATCGCCGCGTTGATGGTGCTGGGATCGCTGGGGTCGTGCCGCGATATCGATCCGCGCGATCTGGCCGCGCTTGCCACCCGCCGCTTGGTCGATATGGCCGACGCACCGACCGCGTGTCCCTCGGCGCACCTTACGCCGGCCGGGTATCAGGTCTTGGGTGCCATTCACCGCGCTTCGGGGGTGCGGTCGTTGCTGCGGAACGCGTAGCCATTGCGGCATCGGCAAATGCCGGCGCGAGTCAGGCAATCCTGACAGCCGCGCCAAGAAACCTGACGCGCCACACAGCGCCATTCCCACATCGCGCATGGTAATCAGGTGACGCGTTTGCCGGCATGCGCTGATATGTGCCAATACCCGGGCTGAACCAATACTCCAGCCACACCCCGGCAACGCCGCGCGAATTCCATAAAGCAACAGGCAGCGCGTCCGTGCCCTCGGTGCCAACCGGCGGGAGATGGAAATGGACGATATGGACATCGCGCCAGCGGCAACCAACCGCGCGCCACAGACGCTACGGGAAGGCTCGCACCTGGTCACGCCGCGACGCTGGTATCGCCATCATGGCATCTACATCGGCAACGGACAGGTGGTGCATTACGCGGGATTCAAGTCATTGCTGCGTCGAGGCCCCGTGGAATGCGCCACGCTCGAGGCCTTCGCCGACAGCCACGGCTTCGAGGTTGTCACTGTGCAGCACGCCCGTTACAGCGGAGCTGACGTGGTCCGTCGCGCCACTTCGCGGCTGGGCGAGGACACCTATCACCTGCTACGCAACAACTGCGAGCATTTCTGCAACTGGTGCGTACATGGCGCGTCCACCAGCTCGCAGGTTGAACGATTGGCACACGAGCCGCTTCGCGCCCTACTCGCTGCCGTGTGCCTACTGCATGCGTGGATGTGGGCGCGCGTGTACACCGGGCGCGGCGGCAACTTTCTTTCTAACCGTCATGGAGAGCAAACATCATGAACACCGTAAGCTACAACTATCGGGGCTTTCATGTCACCCTGCGTCCCGACCCCGTTGGGGCGGCCCCCTGAATCACCGGACACAGTCCCCCACTTACAATAGCGGTTAGGCATACGACTGTGTTTATGACTAAAACGAAGCAGGAATTGGTGGAAGTGTTG
>Ga0102589_1000947_pt1 | contig 45874 bp, 36 predicted proteins | sample AraplaMF_Col_mLB_FD_76858 | JGI IMG/M metagenome (GOLD analysis project Ga0102589, IMG submission 76858) | Arabidopsis root microbial communities from the University of North Carolina, USA - plate scrape MF_Col_mLB | ecosystem: Host-associated > Plants > Roots > Endosphere | place: USA...
TACTAATTCCATCTCCTGCCCCCTTTTCATTTCCGTGGAAATATTTTAATAATATTCAGAAATCTATTGAGGTACTTATAGAATTTTCATATTGATAGTCAAAACATATACGATATAATTTTTTCACCTCATGATAAGAAGGGATGCGTGGGTTATTACTCGGACTCCCACTAGCCAATGCATCTTTCGCCATTTTTGAAAGAGCATTTTCAAATTCAACCTGATCAATTCCGTACTCCCTAAGATTAGGAGTACGTAGATCCAAACAGAGTTTCTTTATTTCAAAAATAGCATGGTTAGCAAGCTCTTCATCAGATAATGAATGTAATTCCGGATTTATAATCCGCCCAATATCTGCGAGGCGTTTGACTGAGCAAATTTTTGTAAAATCTAAAACTGCTGGTAGTAACATCGCATTTGATATACCATGGGGTACATGAAATAGTGCTCCAATTGGGCGTGACATTCCATGGACTAAAGTGACCGATGCGTTTGAAAAAGCAATGCCAGCTTGTAAGGATGCAATCATCATTGCTTCTCGTGCTTCTATATCTGTCCCCTTTTCATAGGCAATCCGCAAGTGTTTCATAATCGCTCCAATTGCTGCAAGTGCTAATACATCTGTAAGCGGTTGCGAAAATCTAGAAAGATATGCTTCAATTGCATGACATAGTGCGTCAATACCTGTTGCTGCAGTAATATTCGGTGGAACAGAACGTGTCAATAAGGGATCGATAATCGCGATTTGTGGCGTGAAATTTGGGTGCTTAATCATCATTTTGACATCTGTTTTTGTATTTGTAATAACAGCAACACTTGTAACTTCTGATCCTGTACCAGATGTTGTTGGAATTGCAATAAGGGGTAATGGTTGCTTTTCTATTTCCACATGATTTTGAACATAATCTTCAATCTCTCCTCCATTTGTAAACAGAACTGCTACAGCTTTTGCTGCATCAATACAACTTCCTCCACCAAGCCCAATAATAAAATCACATTTTGACTCTGCACATATCGTTAACGCTTCCAAAACGTGGATATTTGTTGGTTCCGCATTTACATTTTCATAAGTAATAACATCTATTTTTTTCGCTTTTAGTAGTTTCACACACGCATCAATATAACCAAGTTTTTTCATAATAGAATCACTGATAATGAAAGCTTTTTTCCCTAGTTTAATTGCTTGTTCTCCTAATTTATCCAGTGAATTTCTCCCGTACAAAACGTTCTTTGGCATACGAAACTCTGCGATTTCTTGCAAATAACCCACTCCTTCTTTCCCTACTAAATATTTTATAATGTGAAATTTCCATTGTATAAATTATCAAATGTAATATTCCACTTCGATTAATTATTTCCTCCCAGACTAATAAATTTATTAGTAGATTCCTGTAAACATATAAAAAGCAATTACTAAAAATACAGCGACCGTTTTCAATATTGTCACAGCAAATATATCACGATACGATTGTTTATGTGTCAATCCTGTAACAGTAAGGATTGTAATAATTGCTCCGTTATGTGGAAGTGTATCCATCCCTCCCGATGCCATTGAAACAATACGATGCATAACTTCAAGTGGAATATGATATTGTTCTGCCGCTGCAATAAATTTATCTCCCATTGCACTTAATACAATTCCCATTCCTCCCGATGCTGAACCAGTAATACCAGCAAGAATATTCGTTGTCACCGCTCCATTTACGAGTGGATTAGTAAATGTTGCAGAAATGCTATCTCGCATAATCGCAAACCCTGGAAGTGCTGCAATTACGCCACCAAAGCCGAATTCTGCTCCTGTATTCATTGTTGCAAGCAATGCTCCTCCAATACTTGTATTCAATCCTGCTTGAAATCCTGTTACAACACGCTTCCAATATAATAAAAGCGTTGTTATAATCCCAATGATGAGTGCTAATTCTACAGACCAAATACCAAGTACTGCGCTTAACTCTATCTTACCAAACGATTTCATTCCAATTGAGGAAAAATCAAAACCATTTGGATACCATTTTGGTATTGTTATTGTAAAAAACTTATTCATAACTCCTACTAAAATAAGTGGTACAAAAGCAACGACTTGCTGTACTCTTGAAATTTTAATACTTTGAAGAGAAGTATGATTCTTTTGCTCTAACTCCAGTGATGCTGCCATTTCAGAATTCCCATCTTCAAAACCAAAATATCCTTCTCCAGCTGCTTTCGCCTTCTTACGTCGACTCTCTAAATAGATCAATCCTAACGTTAAGACAAAAATAGCACCAATAATACCAAGTATAGGTGCTGCATAAATATCTGTTTTAAAAAATGTTGTCGGGATTACATTTTGAATTTGCGGTGATCCTGGGAGTGCATCCATCGTAAACGTGACAGCTCCAAGAACGATTGTTCCAGGTATTAAGCGCTTCGGAATATTCGCTTGACGAAACAATTTTGCAGCAAATGGATATATTGCAAACACAACAACATAAACACTCACACCGCTATAAGTTAAAACAGCCCCCATTAAAACGATAGCCAAAATGGTCCGTTTTTCACCCACTATTTCAATAATTGTCTTAGCAATAGAATCTGCAATTCCAGACATTTCTACTACTTTACCGAAAATAGCACCTAGTAAGAAAACTGGAAAATACAACTTAATAAAGCCTACCATTTTCTCCATAAAAATATTCGAAAAGAAAGGCAGTACAAAACTAGGTTCTGTTAAAAATACTGCAAATAGAGCAAAAATCGGTGCAAATAAAATAACAGAAAATCCTCTATAGGCAACAAACATAAGTAAACTAAGTGCTAATAAAATAATAACTAGCTCCAATTCTCTCACCTTTCTCAGACTGAAAATTCAATCTTTTCAATCCGGATTTTTTCTATGTATCCCTACAAAATATCGCTTTTATAACGATTCAAATACTGACATTCCTCCCCCTTTTCTAACAAAATTTTTATAATTAAAATAGCATATTTATTACTATTCTATTACATATGAAAAATCCCTTTAAACGAAAACGATTTAACTATTACTCGTTATAAAGGGATTTGCTTTTTTGTTTTATATTTTAAAAATTCTGTCTTTTGTACAGAAGCTTCGCAACTCTTCGACATGTTTCACAATATGCGTCGCTCCTGCTTCTTTTAATTCTTCTTCACTCCCATATCCATACAATACACCGATAGAGTCAATCCCATTACAATTAGCTCCTATCATGTCATGCTTTCTATCCCCAATCATCACTATCTCTTCTCTTTGCAACTCTGGATTTGTATGCAAAATATATTCAATAATTTCATCTTTCTTTATTCGGGTTCCATCTAAATTACTACCAACAATTTCTTCAAAAAAATGAATCAAGTTAAAGTGTTCTAAAACTTGTTTTGCAAATACAGTGGTTTTTGAAGTTGCAACAAATAATCGTTTCTCTTCATCTTTTAACTTTTGTGAAATATAGGGAATCATCTCATGTACACTATTCTCAAGTAGGCCGCTTCGCTTTAGATATTCACGAAAATATGTAACAGCTTGCTCTATTTGTTTTTCGTCCATTCCGTATCTATCTGCAAACGAATGCTGAATTGGTGAACCAATAAAAGAATCTAGCTCTTTCTGATTCGGTTCATCTATTCCCATTTTTCGCAATGCATATAAAACCGAATTTACAATTCCTTCTTTCGGATCTGTTAATGTTCCATCTAAATCAAATAGAAATGTTGTATACATCCCTGCTTCATACTCTTTTGCACGATTACTATAATATGTATGCATGACACAAATCCCCTCTAACAGAAAAATCACCATCCTTTCTATATTATCAAAATATTTATTTTGAATATTTATGTTGTTTTTTTTACACATTAGCTTCTTCCCAACAGTCTGAGCCACGAATATATATACTCAAAACTATGTTCTTGTTGTATTATAAGTATAATTTCATAGAAAAATGGTGACCAAAAATGACGAAAACATTAATTTTCATAATGGCTTTCACGATTATCATCCATGCAGTCGAAACAAGTTCTTATAGTATTCGCTTAGCAGGTGTGCGTTTAAAAAAGATTGCTGTTTCCCTATCCGTAGTTGGGTTGGTGTTGCTGGTTTCACGAACATCCAACTTACTGCAAGCTTTTTTACTTGGCGGTATCGTTGATCAGGCCAAGATAGACTCCTCTATTGATTTAGAAAGAGCAATACGTCTCGTTTTATTCACAGCTTCCATCGGTACACTGCTCGCAATTATTCTATATCCTACTTTCACAAAGCTATTTGGGTATGTAATTCAAAACTTTGAAACAGACGGTTCATTCATTCGAATGATGAAAACAAACAATTTACAAAAATTGAAGTATACAAAAAAATATGTTCGTTTTCCTAAATTTGAAATGATTCACCGTATGCGAATTGGTGGTATTCCGAAACGAATTATGCTCATTAATATGTTTGCAACCGCCATCTATACTGCAGGTGTCCTTTCTGCTTTGTACGCTTCCTTTTTAAATCCGACTTATGCGACGAATGCCAGTACGGCATCCGGGCTCGTTAATGGATTTGCCACAATCTTATTAACTGTGCTTTTAGATCCGCGCATTGCCCTTTTAACAGAGCGTGCTCTTCAATCAGAGAATGGGGCTGATACAATGGGGAAAATGTTCGGTTGGCTTATGATTTCAAGATTTCTCGGTACATTATTAGCACAGCTCTTATTTGTACCTGGTGCACATTGGATTTTGTGGATTATTAAACTCATGCATTAAATGACCACTACATCATCCTTGATGGTGAGGATCAGTGAATGATACTTCCCACTATGACAGCTCGATTAACAGAAGCAATACTTGATGAAGAGAAAGATATACTATATTCAAAAATTCTTAAATTACTTAAATGAAAAGTTACATTTAACAAGGAGGGGAATGTATGTATATGAAAACAGAACAAGATATTACTAAACTCATACAAAATGATACTTGGATGATGGAAATATTACAGACAGCAAAATCCCTACAATTGCCTGATTGGTGGGTTTGCGCTGGATTTGTTCGTTCTAAAATTTGGGATGTTCTTCATGGATACGAAGTAAGAACTCTAACGCCAGATATAGATATCATCTATTTTGACCCATTACATATAAGTGAATCCACCGAAGAAAAATTAGAAAATAAGCTTAAAAGTATAGATTCTACTATTCCATGGTCAGTGAAAAATCAAGCTCGTATGCATGTAGTCAATAACATGCCACCTTATTCATCTTCAGTCGATGCAATTTCTAAATTCCCCGAAACAGCGACTGCTCTTGGAGTTACATTAGATGACCAAGATAATATTGTATTAACCGCCCCTTGCGGAATAGAAGATGTTCTCACGTTACAGGTGAAGCCAACACCTCATTTCCTCGAAACGAAAGAGCGCACTAATATGTATAAAAAAAGATTACAAAAAAAGAACTGGCAAAGTAAATGGCCTAACATTACAATCTTCCATCCTGAAATTTAAACATGAAGAAAAAAGGTGCTTCTCATTTTTATGAAGCACCTTTTTCTAATTCACTTCAAAAAATCAATTACCGTTTCTGCAAATTGATTCGCTGCTTCATAATGCGGTGTATGACCACATTCTTCAAAGACTATGACTTTACCATTTTGAGTATCTCTTTGAAATACTTCAATGTGTTTTTCACAAGTTACTACATCGTGTTTTCCTATGATTAGCAACATTGGATTCTCGACATCTTTTAATTTTAATAATAAAGATTGATAAATTTCCCCTTCCTCTTTCAATCTTATAAAATGAATTGCGGAACGCTTATAAAACTCTTCCCATTCTCCCTCACTATATAAACTATAATCCGTTTCATCCTCAACGTAATTATATATTTCCATTCTGTTTTCTTCTAATTCATCACTTAATTTCGAATAAGCTTCTAGCAATTCCTCTGGACTAGTATTACTCTCTGCGATAGCTATACATTCTTTTCCCTGCTGTTCTTTCCCATACTCCATTAACAAAGTTCCTGTCTTTTTTAATAACGCTCTACTAGTTAATGCAAAATCAAAAGTTGGCCCTTCAAAAATAATTTTTTGAATAGATTGTGGGTACATTTCTGCATATAACAATGCTAGAAACCCACCAAAGGAATGTCCAATAACAGACCATTTTTCAATTTGTAACATCTTCCTTAGCTCTTCGCAGTCTTCGATAAGATCTTGCAATCCAAATGGCTCTTTCTGTCCAATTTCCTCTGAACGTCCTACCCCACGTTGATCAATGGCAATGAGTCGAAAAGAATCTTGTAATCTATGTGCTTGATGATAGGAAAAATCAAAACACATCTCTCCAGGACCTCCATGAAGATACAATACAGGATGCTTCTCTAGTGATCCATGCATCTCCACATACAGCTTTTTCCCGCGTACTTTCACCATTTTACCTTGTAATAGCACCTCTTTTTCTTGTTTCATCTCTTTCTCCTCCTATTTTTTATATTTCGACACCATATACAAATAGGAGGACCACGAATCCGTACATGTTATATATCCGTAACATAATAGTACATTTTCTCATCCTCCATTTTAAATTTTTTATAGAAAAGCTTCATCCAATGCTTTTTTTACAGCTTCTCCCCTTCCTGATACTTGAAGTTTCATATAAATTGAAGAAGCGTAATTTCTTACAGTTCCTTCCGATAAGAATAGCTTTGCTGCAATTTCTTTATAGCGAAACCCTTCTTTGAGACAACCTAATACGTCCATTTCACGAGGAGTCAATTCATAAGGAGGCTTTTTCGGCATTGGACTATATTCTTTAAATAAGCGAGTCGCCACGTCCTGAGATAGCATTGTCCCACCTAAATGTACTAATCGAATAGCCGCTACTAACTCTTCTGGTTGAACAGATTTAAGTACATATCCCTCTGCTCCCGCTTCAATCGCTTCTGAAACACTAGAAGTTTCTTCAAAAGTTGTGACCATAATTATTTTAGTATCTGGCCACCTATTTTTGATTTTCTTCATTGTTGTAATCCCATTCATCTTAGGCATTTGTATATCCATAAGAACAACATTTGGCTGCCTTTCTTCACATTGCTTTAAGGCTTGTGCCCCACTATTCGCAACCGATACGCGAAAACCGTATTTATCCAATAAAAGTTCTAAGCTATCTGAAATGATAGGCTGATCATCTACTACTAATATATGAATCTTATCTTGGGCAAATGATTCTTCTTTATGTAAGGTCGGAATCAAACAAGTCACAATTGTTCCTGTATCCTTAGTGGAATCAATACTCAAATTTCCATGATATTCACTTAGGCGTTCTCTCATTCCCGATAAACCAAAACCCTCCTGCATAACTTCCATGCCTATACCGTCATCTTGTATTTGAAGCATCACATAATTTTTATGATATTGTAAAAGAACTTGTATCGTTTCTGCTCCCCCATGTCTTGTTGCGTTTGTCATTGCCTCTTGTAAACACCGACAGAAAGTTCTCTTCAGTTTTTTAGCCATTGGATAATATTCTCCAACCGTACGGAAAACAACATGAACATTTGTATTACTTTTAAACTCTTCTATTAAGTTCAATAAAGACACATCTAGATTTGATTCCTCTTGAGGATCCATTTCGTGAACCTGTCTTCGAATATTATCTAATGCAGATCGTGATATATCTAATATTTCTTGTAATTTTTCCTCTCCCTCCTTGGTTACTAGATGTGGTCGTAATGTTTCCATACTCAATATAACCGAAGTAAATTTATATCCTATCGTATCATGTAATTCTCTTGCCATTCTATCCCTTTCCTCAAGCAAAGTTATTCTTTCTACTTGGGACGAATATTGTTCTAAAATTGCATTCTTATCTTTAATCAATTTCAGTTTTTTCTTAATAGCATCCATAGAATAAACAACTCTTTGTAGTAAATGACCTACGCCATATATAAAGAGAACATCAAATATACTTAGAAGCAGCTTATTTCGATCAAACCCGAAATTCAAGAAAACTCCCAATACACAGATAATTATCATTGCAGGTAATGCATAGAAATTTACTTTTCCACGACAAAAAAATGCAAGCGTTAAAATTGCAGGAGATAAAAACTGAGCCAAATGATATGTATATGCAAAATAAAGCGAAAGTCCACCTACTAAGATAATTTCTGTTACTACATATAATTCACTTTGTAATTTATATAATATGACAGGTATGACATAAGACAGAAATGTACTTATAAAAACAATCTCAAGTGGAAAGTTTGGATTATCTTGATATGTCAAAGTAACAATTGCAACAATCCAAGTGATCCGAATAAGTATCATTACCCATTCCTGCCAAAGTAACTTATTTTTTATGTCATTCAACTTTCATATACCCCCTATCAAGATGAATATTATACATATCCCCTATTTTTCCATTTTCATCATAGCAAGGTTATGACACTTTGTCACTGCCTTATATTACATTCTTTTTGCTATGTTAGTAGCCGAAACATGTCACTAATATTAAGGGAGTGAACAAAATATGTGTATTTTAAAAGTACAGAACTTAACTAAGAAAATTGGAAGGCGCACACTCGTTAATCAATTATCATTTGATGCTCGAAAAGGAGAAATTCTTGGTCTTCTAGGCCCAAATGGTGCTGGAAAATCCACTACAATTAAAATGATTGTTGGCTTAATCTCCAAAACCAGTGGAACAGTCACAATTAACAAAAAAGACACAAGCAAAGACTTTAAAGAAGCTATGAAACATATTGGAGTGATTGTTGAGAATCCTGATTTATACAAATTTTTATCTGGCTATGATAACCTCCTTCACTTCTCTAGAATGACACCTAATATTCCAAAAGAACGTTTAGATGTGGTTGTTTCTTTAGTTGGGTTGGAAAAAAGTATTCATAATAAAGTTTCCACTTATTCTTTAGGAATGAAACAGCGGCTTGCTCTTGCAATTGCTTTGGTACACAAACCTGCCCTTCTCATTTTAGATGAACCTACAAATGGATTAGACCCTCAAGGAATTAGAGATTTAAGGTTTCATTTAAAACAACTAGCTACAGACGAAAATGTAGCAATTGTTGTTTCAAGCCATCTAATGGCCGAAATGGAAATGATGTGTGATCGCATCGTTATTATAGACAAAGGAGATTTAATTGGTATACATGATATAAAAGATATTACGAAAGAACAGATACAAGCTGTACAATTTGAAGTAGACCGAACAGACTTAGCAATCCCACTCTTACAAAAATCAGTAATAGGTGAAGAAATCATAACAAATCAAAATGTCATTACGATCAAAATAAGTAAAGAACATATACCTGAAATTTGCGATACATTAGCCAAAAATGGAGTGAATGTTTATGGTGTTCAAACCATTAAAACAACTTTAGAAGACAAATTTATTGAAATGACTGGAGATGGAGTGCACAATGATTAATCTAATAAAAAATGAAAATATGAAAATTTTCAAACGAAAAAGAACTTGGATTATGATAGGTGTTATGGTTGTATTTATTTTCATTCAATTCCTAAACGTAAAGCTTTCCAGCCAAGTTAATTATGGGGATGACTGGAAGACATCTCTTATTGAAGAAAATGCATTACTTCAAGTTGAAAAAGAATCTCTAAAATTACCTATTGAAAAAATAGAAAATGAAAAAAAACTTTTACTAAATAATTATTACATTGACAGTAATATAAAACCAACAAACAATGCATGGTTCTTTACGATTGGACAAAGTACAAATTTTTTAATAGCTATCTCCATTCTTACACTCATAATAGCTGGTGAAATTGTTGCAAGTGAATTTCAATCCGGTACAATTAAATTTTTATTAACACGAACCGCTACTCGCACACAAATATATTTTTCTAAATATATTTCTACTTTATTATTTGGATTTTTCTTAATCGTAATGACGTTCCTTCTTTCCATTCTATTTAGTGGCATTCTTTTAGGCTTTGATGGAATAAATGGTGAATACTTATTTGTCAAAGATCATGCCGTTCAAAAAACAAGCTTCCTTCAGGCACTAATTGGTAGCTTATTATTTAAGATTCCTTACTTAATTATTGTTGCAACTTTAGCATTTATGATTTCAGCGGCGTTTAAAAGCACTACATTCTCTATCGTATTTTCTCTTTTAGTAGCAATTGCAGGTTTTGTCATGAGTATCTCATTAAAAGGTTTCAGCTGGACAAAATATTTCATCTTCTCTCATACGGATTTATCAAGTTTCGTATATGAGAATCCCCCTGTAGAGGGCATGACTTTCAGTTTTTCTATACTATTTATCTTAATTCATATATTCATCATGCATGGAATTGCATACCCCATATTCGTAAAAAAAGATGTCGCTTAAATTTTTTATTAAAGACTGGAGGAAAATACATTGAAAAAAAGATGGATTAAATTCTGTATATTAATAACTCTTATACTTACTGGTTGTTCAAATTCCGAAAGTAAAACAAAAGAACAACAACTGGAGCTATCCGCTACTGATGTTAAAACGTTAACATTAGATAACCGTAACGGCAATATTGATATTTCAACAAATCCTAAATCAGATAAAATAGAGGCTTCTATTACTGCAAAGGCTAAAGGTATCAGCATGGATAAATTAAAACTAGATCTTTCAGCCAAAAATGGAATTGCAACTTTAAACACTTCTTTTGATGGACAATTTTTTAGCAATAGCGAAACTTGGGTTGATGTCAAACTATCATTACCTAAAAACATAAAAGTTGAATTTAAAAAAACTCATAGAGACGGCGATATCAAAGTCTCTAACCTCGATTCAGATATAAATATACTTAATGTCAACGGTAATATTGACATTTCCAACGTTAATGGAACTGTAAGTGTAACAAATAGAGATGGAAATGTAGATATTGTGCATACAAAGTCTGACATTAATCTTGATAATAACAACGGCAAAGTTGTTATTAAGGATATAAAAGGATCTATAAGAGCCAAAATTGGTGATGGTTCAGCCGCTATCAATAATATTGAAAAGAATGTTACCATCTTAGGTGCTAAAAGCGATAAAATAAAAGTAAATAATGTTAAAGGGAAAATAACTTTTAATAAATAAAATTGATTTACTTATACAGGATAAAAACCAACCGCATTTTTTAATAATTCGGTTGGTTTTTTCCTTAAATACACCTTAATAATTTCTGAATATTCAATTATTTAATTTCAAATAATCCCAATCACATTCAAAAAGACAATGACAATCGCAATCGGAGCGACAAATCGAAGCAAGAATACCCAGCAAGTGAACAATGCTTTCCCGTAATTACCGCCAATAAAAAATTCAGCTTCTAATACCTTTTTCTCCATTTTAAATGAGACGAAAATACTAATAAACAAAGCTCCAAGTGGCATTAAAATATTACTAGATAAAAAGTCTACCGCATCAAAAATATTTTTACCAAAGATTGTAATATCATTCCATACACCAAATGAAAGTGCAGATGGGATACCAACTAAGAAAATTAAAAATCCAATGATCCATGACAATTTCTTTCTTCTTTCCTGCTGTCCATTCGCTAGTGCTGAAACAACCGTTTCAAGTAGTGAAAACGCAGATGTTAACGTTGCAAATGTGAATAGTGCAAGAAATACTGTTAAGAAAAAGCTACCAAATGGAATTTGACTAAAAACTGAAGGTAACACAATAAATAGTAACCCTGGTCCTTCTGTCGGTTCCATTCCTAGTGAAAATACTGCTGGGAAAATAGCTAGACCAGCGAATAAAGAAACAAATAAGTTTAGTCCAACAATTGTTACCGCTGAGCGTGGCAAACTTTCTTTTTTATTTAAATAAGAACTATACGTGACCATGATGGATATCCCAATGCTAATAGCAAAGAATGATTGCCCCATTGCAAACAAAATACTTTCTGATGTGATTTTTGAGAAATCAGGCTGTAAGAAGAATTTGACTCCTTTCATCGCATCATCAAGTGTTAAGGAGCGTACAATAAGAGCAACAAACAGAACGAACAATGCTGGTAACATATATTTACTCGCTTTTTCGATTCCATTTTGTACCCCTTTTGATACAACCCAAATCGTAATAAACATAAAAGCAAAATGGCCAACAATTGCCCAAACCGGATCCCCAATTGTTTCTGTAAATAGTGAACTATAATTTTGCTGCGGTGTAATCAGTTGTCCAGTTATCCCTCTGAATAAATAGATTAATACCCAGCCACCAACAACACTATAAAATGATAACAAAATAAAACAAGTTCCAACGCCAAGACGTCCAATCCAATGCCAGCCTGTATTTGGTGCGATACTTTTAAATGCTCCGATTGCTTGTTTTTGTGTACTGCGCCCTATCATAAATTCAGCTACCAATAACGGAAGACCTATTAATACCGTAAACAATATAAAGATTAAAAAGAATGCTCCTCCCCCGCTCTTTCCAGCAATATAAGGAAACTTCCATATTGCTCCAAGCCCAATTGCAGATCCTGCTGCAGCCATTATAAATCCTAATTTCGAAGTCCACTGCTCCGTCTGTTTCATCCTATTTTCCTCCTAATTACATCTTTTTATATTAATAAATAAATATTATTAACCAATCCAAATAAACCCTCCATTTCTTCCTATATATAATAAAAAAATGGCCCAGCATCTCTTTATATAAAGAGACGCTAAGCCATTTACTTAACGCGGTACCACCCTTATTGATTCCATTATGAATCCACCTTAGCAGTAATCGTTTGATTACAAACCTGTTATCGAAGGTTAACCGTTAAGATTTACTAAGAATTAGACTTCTGTTCCACCTTACTGCTCCTAGGCGAGTTCAGGATGTCATTTGACTATGTCACACCAACCCATAGCTCTCTGTACAAACACATGACCTTACTACTCCTATTCAACGCACTCTAATATTCTGAATATAATTTCTTTTGAAATTACTACGAATTATATCGGTTATATTTATGACTGTCAAGTAAGTTATTTATTTTTTTGTCGAAAGAAAGAAACTTAACTGTACAAATTTCTATCACTAAAAAAGAATCTTCGCAACAAGCGCGAAGATTCTTTTTCTTTATGGCACGAGACGCGTACAATCTCTCGGAAATGCACTCGCTTCTCTCACATTTGATAGTTCTAAAAACTTATATACAAGCCTTTCTAACCCAATCCCAAAACCACCATGAGGCGGACATCCATATCGGAATGTATTAATATAAGACTCGAAGTTTTCTGGCTGTAACCCTTTTTCTTTAAAAGAAGCAAGTAACATACGATACTCATGAATTCGCTGCGCACCTGATGTAATCTCTAATCCTTTATATAATAAGTCAAAAGAATCCGTAACAGCTTGATTTTCTTTATTCGGCATCGTGTACATCGGTCTCGCTTCTTTCGGATAATGTGTGATAAAGACAAAATCACTACCGTATGTTTCCTTCACATATTTTCCAACTAGTTTTTCCCCTTCTGTATCTAAGTCGCCTGCTGGTGATTCTTTTCGGTACTTTGTTTTTAAAATGCTCTGCGCCTCTGCAAGTGTAATCTTTGGAATTTCTGTAATTATAGGAACCGTAACTTGCAAGAGCACTAATTCTTTTTCACATTTCTGTCCTACTTGTTCAAACATATAACGTAAAACATCTGCCTCTAATGCCATCACTTCATAAAAGTCTTCAATAAAACCCATCTCTACATCTAATGATATATATTCATTCAAATGACGAGAAGAGTTATGATGCTCAGCTCGATAAACAGGAGCAATTTCAAAAACAAGTTCAAAACCACCTGCTACCATCATCTGTTTATAAAACTGAGGAGATTGAGCTAAATATGCCTCTTTCTGAAAATAAGGGAGTTTAAAAACATTCGCTCCCCCTTCTGCTCCTTGAGAAACGATTTTCGGCGTAAATATACGTGTGAAATCGTTCTCTATTAAAAATTCACTAAATGCCTGTACGAGCGTAGATTGAATCGTAAAAATGGCTTGTATCCGTTCATGCCGAAGCGATATGACGCGCTCATTCAACATTTGATCTAAACCAACTTGCAGCTTTCTTTTATTCACTTCAAAAGGAAGTGGCTCAGCAGTATTTAACACTTTTACTTCTTCTACAAGCAGTTCCACACCTAATTCTGTTTTTGTGGTTTCCACAAGTTCGCCAATAATTTGAACAACACTTTCTACGTCTACTTTATATCCCGCTAATTCTTTTTCTAACACGCATTGAATAACACCTGTTCGATCACGTAATAATAAAAAACTGATATTCCCCAAATGCCGAATTTTTTTCACCCAACCTTGTAGTAAAACCACCTTTTTACTACATGTTTTACATTCACGAACGAGTGACCGCTTCATTGATTGATCCATTATTGTTTCCTCCTATATTTTCATATTTATTTACATTATTGTTATCATCATCATCATCCACGGCCACTCACCTCCTTTCAAAGAATACAAAAATCCGCCCCTATAAATAGGGACGGATTTTTCCGCGGTACCACCCAAATTGTCATACTGACCATCTTAAACCTGATAACGGTAGGTACCGTTTGCTTTTACTAACCTTCACGTTCAAAGCAACGCTCACAGATGTCTTTCCATCATGCGGTATCGCAATCTTTTCAGCAGTTGATTGCTCTCTGGAGACCCTTACATCATGTACTTTTCCTGTTCACCACTTTTTATATTTACAGAGTATTCTATTCCTTTAAAAGAGAAAATGCAAGGTGTTTTTTCATTATTTTCTGATTTTAATTTCAAATTCATTCTGAAACAATTTCTTCTAATGTCATTCCTCTCGAATCTTTCACTAAAACAACATCAGTTTGATTTGCCACTTCTTCAAGTTCTTTTGCATCATGACTTCCCCTCCCACTCAGAAAGAAACTATTTCATTACATAACAATTTGTTTTCCTAGGCATATTATTAGTAAATTTCTTCTGGAGGTCTATACATGAGAAAAATTATAAGTTTCTTACTCTTACTATTGTGCACGATAATGACAAATCAAGCATACGCTTATTCCCCACAATCATTACCCATCTCACAGAATTCAAAACAATGGAAAGTAAATATTGACGAAGTAAAGAAAACAGACAAAAACATGTTACAACCTAAAAAAGATGTTTTTCACACGTATCACTTCTCAGTACAAAACATTGGAAAAGATGAAGTATATAACGTACAAGTGGAAGTATTCCGAAATGAATCAAACACGGAAACAAAATATGAACTCTTTTCTTTAAAAGAAGCTCGATTAGCAAGTGGAAAAACAGGGTTTGAACATGCAAATTTCCCTGTTTCTGTAAAAACAAACGAGGTAGATGTCATGATTACATGGCAAGAACATCCTTTCCGTGCAATGCGAAATGGTCAAAAAGTTGAGGGAAGAAAGTTTAAAGAGCATTTTGTTTTTAAGGAATCTCAAAAATAAAATTCTTCTACAAGATTAGAAAAGATTTCTTGCAATAATCATATCTATATCTTCAAACTTATAAAACAAATATATTAAATGGAAAATTGCGTTGGTCTTTCTAAGAAATATTAGGAAAGAATGACGCTTTTTTGTATCATTCTTTTTCCCTTTAAAAACTCTAACTACCTTTCAACTTCCTAGCGTGGCTCCATTAAATGACCTTAATGCAGAATATTTAATTTAGCAAGCAGGAAAAACCTCAGTCAATCACTAATAACCAATGTGGAATGAAAAATACTGATTAAAATTCACCTGATAAATGGAGGTTGAAAATTATGACTCATACCAACTATGCACTAACAACAGGAAAAACAGAACGAGCAATTATCATTGGGGGTGGTATTGGAGGGTTACTAACTGCAAGAGTACTTTCTACCTACTATAAAGAAGTGCTTATAGTCGATAAAGATACTTTTCCAGAAAGACCTGACAACCGTCCTGGTACTCCACAAACCTTCCATCCACATCGTTTTACCCAGCGTGGTAAATTAATTACAGAACGACTCTTTCCAGGCTATGAAAATGATTTAGCAGCACAAGGTGCACCCTCAGTACTAAATAAAACCATCCATAACATGAATCAATATGGCACGATAGAAATGCAATATCCACGGAATGATGTCAAATTCAGTAGAGCTTTGCTTGAATGGACACTTCGTAAACAAGTACAAAAAATTTCTAATATTAGTTTTCTCACAAATCATAACGTAATTGGTTTATTAATGACGATTGATCAAACAACTGTTACAGGAGTCCAAGTCTCAGAACGCGGAAAATCTGAACAAGTACGAACACTAAATGCTGATTTGATAGTTGATGCTAGTGGTCGTTCCTCTAAACTCGTAAATTGGCTTCAAGATCAGGGTTATGATGTGCCAGATTCAGATCGCTTGAAAGTCTCCCTTGGATATAGTACTCGCCGCTATAAGGTTCCCTCCCACCTACTACATCTCACAGAAAAATGGGACACAATCAATATTGCAGGGCAGCCAACTAAAGAAACTTTTACAGGCGTCTTTTCCTTTATTGAAAATAATATAGCCGAAGTGCTAATCTATCGTCCTGGTGGACATTATCCTCCTACAAATGCCGAAGAGTTTGAGCAGGCTATTTCCCAGCTCCCAAGTCCGATAATTGGCGAAATTTTGCACGAGTTTGAACCAATATCCTCTCCTCGGAGTTATCGTGTTCCAGAACTGTTTCGTCATCACTTTGAACAAATGGATCGATGGCCCTCTGGATTGTTAGTCTTGGGAGACGCATTCTGTATTTACGATCCAATTTTCGGTCAAGGAATGACCGTTGCTGCAATTGAAGTAGAAGTACTCGAGTCTTGCTTGCAAGAACAACAACATAACCCTATCCCTCATTTCGAACAAAGAGTTCTCAAAAAAATGCAAGATGTAATCGAACCAGCTTGGTGGCTCAATTGTGCTACTGATTTGCAGTGGAAAGGTGTCGAATATGTGAGTTCACAGCAATTGAAAGGGATTTCTTTTGGCCAAAAATATATGGATTTATTTCTTAAATATGCCACAACCGAGCGTGATTTCAAATTATACGGAATGTATTGGGCAGTAAACTCATTAGCAATCTCACCACATACTATATTTGATCCACAGCTAGTAACTACCATTCTCACTTCATCTACTGAAGGACAGCGCTTCCTTGATGAACTCTTGCTAGCCCATGGTCAATCATTAGATGTAGTATTAAATCAAATTGTACCTACTTTCTCTCAGACAGCCTTTGCGTCAGTGAATCAATAAATCTGGAAAACTCCTAGATGACTGGATAGGTAATTTTTGATAGTAAATACAAATAATAAAGAAACCCCGGCATAATCGGTGTTATGCCAGGGTTTCTTTATTATTCATTCATATTCTTAATTTGTACTAATTCCTCTTGCCGCCCAAATCCGATCAATTTCCGCCGCATGTTGCCCACCATATAGAAGAGCATCTGCTTGTTTAATCGCTTTTGCCCCATCACGGAATTTAGCATTTGGCGTTAATGACCAGTGCGATTGTAAAATGATTTTTGTGGCTACATCACGGCCAAAGGATTGTGCCATTTCATACTCTCCTTGGGACCAAATTTCTCCGTCTGCATGTACTTCATTTTGCACATCTCTTGGGTACACCTTATTATTATCTAATCGACGCAAACATGTTGGATTTGAACTTGAATAAGAAGTCGCATCCCATTCTCCTACACATGCTTTTCCATATCCTGTAGTTGATGTAGCATCTTCATAAGTTGCACCTAAGAAATCTCCAAATCCCTCTCCCATCGCCCCACCTTCTGGAGAACTACCAAAGCCCGGAACTTGATTATCTTGAATCGAATGCCCATATTCATGTGCGATGATTCCTGCATCTTCAGCATCATCTACTCCACCAGTTCCGAATGTTAAATCTTTTGTTGACGGAGAATAGAAAGAATTATCATCTCTCGTTCCGTTCACATTTACTTTAATAGAGCGATTGTTAATGTTCTTAAATCCTATTTGCTGGATATAACGTTGTAAAGTATCGATATGATAATATGCCATTACATCTTCAAAACTATCATTTGAACGTGTGTAATTAAATTGAAGAGTTGAAGATTTTGTTTTTGCCTTTGAAGAAATTGTGACATAATCTCCAACTAAAAAGCCTGTTCCATTTAAGCCTTTTAAAGTAACTGTTTTTAATTGATTATTTAATGCTGCTGAATCTGCATCATTATTATCCTTTAATCCAGTTACACTACCACTTGTTACGACAGGATTCGGCAAAAACACTTTCCCTGTTCCCTCCGCTTTACGGTTTATATCTACCTTTTTTAGTAGTTTTCCATTTTCAGCGTCAATGAATGTTTCCCATGCACCAAATGGTTGATTGGAGTGAACTACAACTCGGTATACAGGAATGGCAACTCCCTCTTCAATGATATACCCGAATTCTTTCATTGTTGGAGCCCATAAATTTTGTTCACTTTCTCCACCAACATATACCTTTGATTTTTGCTCTGCATCTTTTTCACTAATTTTTTGCTTTATTTCTTTCACATTTTGAACAGGCTGATAATCAGAAACAGCAAGTACCCCTTGTCCTTTTCCATTAAGAGTCACGGTTATTTGTTTTGAAAATACAGGGGAACCATTTACTACTTGTTGAAATCTAACATATGAAGCTACCTGTGTATCAGTAGTTGAAATATACTGTAAGTCTGATAAATCTGTCTTTAATGAATATTGCGCGGCATTCGCTTTTAAATATTCGGCTGCTTTTTCCTGAGGAGAATACCTGTCTATCTTTACTTGTTTCTCTTCTACCGCTGAAACAACCGATACTGTACCTAACACTAACGGTATTGCTGTAGCAATTGCTACCATCCTTTTTTTGAACATTAGAATCACTCTCCACTCTCTTAATAAATTTTGAATGTACGAGTAATTCTATAAGATCAATTATATTACCTTTATCTTTTTTATATTAATACAGAAAGTAATATTTTCTCAATATTTGTTTATCAAAATGATAAATACTTTCGAAAGATATTATTCGCTATGGATATTAAGCAGAAATGTTTGTTTTTAATTAGACATTTACCAGTCGTAACTCATATGGTGGCAATAAAAAAACGGGCTATTTTCAACCTAACGATAGGTTGAAAAGTGTTTTGATGCATGCTATTCTGAATTTGATCTTACATGTTAGGAGGCTCAATTATGAGTAAAAGTGAGGAAACCCTTTCTGCAATAATCGAGGCAAGCTATCGTTTATTCGCAGAGCACGGAATCGCTAAGACCACATACACAATGATTGCCGAGGAAGTCGGAATCGCAAAACCATCTATTTATTATTACTTCAAATCTAAAGATGCGTTAATCGAAGGCTTATTTGATGAGCTATGTCAGGCAGTTCAATTTTCAACCTTCTTTAAGACTGATGAATTTACAAAAAACAATTTTATTGAAAAATGTATTGAAATTGGTGTAAACATAATCGATGAACAAGATAAAGATCCTTATTTTAACCGTGTCCTACAAGAATACTTGTTACTTGCATCTAGAAATAACAATTATAATGAACGGCTCCTTTCCATACAAAGAGAATATTTAAAGGGATTTGAAGCACTTCTTACTAAAGCAAATTCATTGCAACTTATTGAGGATGATAACCTGACAGCCAAAGCTCATATGCTCGCATTGGTGCTTGATAATATCGGGAATTTCATGATGTTTGATACAAACATGGATTATAAACAAATATGGATTGAAGCTGTGCATAGCATATTTAAAGGACGTGTTTCCCATGGAAATTAAAAGAAGAATTATTGGATTAGATTTTGCTAGAGCATGGGCTATGTTTGGAATGCTAATTGTTAATTTCATGGTTATAACCGGGGCTGAAGGTAATGGCCCCCCATGGTTAATAGCCTTTATGTCACTATTTGAGGGTCGCGCTTCTGCTCTATTTGTCATACTTGCAGGTATAGGAATCTCCCTTATGACTAAATCATCCGTTTCTAGTAGTAATCCAATTAAAATTATGGCTAGTCGAAAAATGATTTGGAAGCGATCGTTGTTCTTATTTGTATTAGGCTTATTGTTATACACAATCGACTGGACAGGTGATATATTACACTACTACGGCGTGTATCTCTTTATTGCAGCCTTCTTCATTACAATAAATAAAAAGATATTGCTTTGGTTATCGATACTCATTTTACTCATTGCACAATACCTCCAATTAACCTTTAATGCCTTTGAAGGCTGGGGAGGCCCCATTCCTTTTATAAACTATATAGATTTCTGGTCAGTAAAAGGATTCCTCCGTAATTTATTCTTTAACGGCTACCACCCTATTTTCCCATGGTTCTCGTTCTTCTTAGTTGGTATGCTGATTGGACGAATGGATCTTCATAATAATAAAATTAGAAAAAAACTATTAATAATCAGCCTAATCATTTCAACAACTGCTGAATTGTTGTCAAAAGTATTGACTCATTTTTTCATCCCCTATATCGGAAAAGAATCCTCTACCTTTTTATTTAATACAGGACCTATTTTACCAAACATTTTATACATCTTATCTGCCACCGGATCTGCTTTAATAATCTTGATCCTTTGCTTATTTATTACTGAGAGGTATGAAAAAAATTGGTTTATTGGGGCCATCGTTAAAACCGGACAATTAACTTTAACTCATTATGTAAGTCACGTCATTTTAGGCATCGGAACATTGATCCTTTTACACAGACTTGAAAATCAATCTTTATCTTTCGTATTAATATTTGCCATTTGTTTCTTCATTTTTAGTATATTATTTAGTATTTTATGGAGAAATAAATTGTCTAGAGGACCTATAGAGTGGGTTATGAGAAAAATCACTGGATAAGTTATTAATTTATCACTCTATTTTTCCATATATAGGGGAATACTGTATAACATTATGTAATAAATTACTGATAACACATACTATTTTACATGGCATAATCCAAAGTTGAGGTAATGTATTGGAGACTTACACTTTTAACTCGATACGTTTGTCCGTTAATAAGACCGAATGAGCTTCTAATACCTCTTAACAGAGCTCTGTCCGCATGTGTTAAACTTGGATGAAAAGCTCCTTGTCCACTTTCTAACTTTGAAAGATCAAATAAATTGTTGTATTTCTTTTAAATAATAATAGTTAATTCATGCTTGATTTGAATAAGCATCTCAATAGTAATGAGATGCTTTGTTTTTGTCTGAGGAAATCATCAGTTTCTTTATTCATAACGTTCCTAAAATCGCTTCTGTATGATTGACTGACAGATGTTCCATGATGTTAATTAATATTGTTTAACGTCATTTGGTCGATTACAATCCATCTTTTTCTTCTCAGCTTCTTCTATATTCCATTCATCTCCCCAAAAAAGTGTAACTGTATCTTCAGCTTGCAAATTTTGATAAGCGTCTACTCTCTCTGTAACCCCATTATCAATTATATTTAACTCATCATTTAAGTTAATTATTGAAGGTTCAAATTCCTTTTCTGAATCATTTCGTTTATTAGTAGTCATACAACATCTCTCCTGTATAATGAAATACTTACCATACACAACGATAGTATTTCTATTTTATGTAAGCTTATACCTTTACGAACACTTGATTACGTATCTGTATGAATTATTTAAGGGCGCAACATATTTGTACCAGAGCCACTAATCGTATAGTATACATGTACTTTCAGATAGATAAGCAATGTTTATGTACACATAAAAAAGGAAGAGAATTTTTATAATTCTCTTCCTTTTTAAGTAGGGAAACTTTCATGTTCTTTAGTTATTCAGTTCATCGAAAAATGCTGTAGAATTTACCCTTTCTATTATAACAATATAAAATATAAATAAATTTGAAATATTATATATTGAAATTTATTTATATTGTTATAAGTACTTTCTATAATAATGGTATAAACATTTATCACATCTTACAAGAAAGAGGAGGAAATAATATGAAAATCGCAATGGCAGTTTTGAAATTTGTAGGTGGAGTACTTCCATTAGTTCAAGAACTTTTAAAAGCATTTTTGTAAGTTTATCATTCAGCAATTATTTATAAGGATTATCATACTTTTGTTTTATAAGGTAAAATAGCATTTTTGTTTAAATTTATACACAGTTTATATACAATTCAGACACATTTAACATGATGAGTTTCTGAAAATTGGTGGTAATATTAACTTGTTGAAAACGACATGTTTCGACAAATACAAATAACCCTCTTTACCCCTGAATCCCTGCCCGACATTCCGCAGGGATTCTTGTAATTTTTTACGCTCCATTCTCAAGTTACTTTTATAAAAAATTCGAACTTTCCATCTATATCCTATTTTTCATTTAGCTAGCTGGACTCAGTTTAATACGAACCTTTTTCTCACCTAAAGAAATTTCATCCTCTTCTTGTGACAATGCTTTAAACGTAAATTGTTTTACTAATAAATTTTCTTCTAATAAATCTTTATGCTTTGTTAGAGTGTTTTGTAATTCATCCTCTGTATCCAAAATAACATCTACTCGTAAATTAACTGGTAAATTCAATTGTTTTCGATACTCTTGAACAGCTCGAATAAATTCTCGCGCCACTCCTTCTTGTAATAGTTCATCTGTCACATTCGTATCTAACATTACCGTATATTGTCCATTTGTAGTATTAGAAAACCCTACTTTGGGTACTTGTTCTACTAATACATCTTCAAGCGTTACAACAACTTCTTCCCCAGATACAAGCTTACACAATGCTTTTTCAGTCGAAACAAAGTTTTGTACTTCTTCTTGCGATAATTGTTTTAGCCATTGATTTACAGCGTTAACGTTCTTCCCGAACTTCGGTCCTGCAGTCTTAAAATCGAGCTTTAATTGGTACGATGTATATTGTGTTTCATCTAATTCTACATGAAATGCTTTTACGTTCAGTTCATCCATAACAATATCACGATAGGATTCCCAGTCCACTTTCTGCTCATGGTGCTCAAGTAATACAAGCTCTGCTAATGGTTGCTTCACTTTTAATCCATGCTGATTTCGGTTGCTACGTCCCAACTCAACAACTTGTAAAACGGCATTCATTTCTTGCTCTAACTTGGTTTGAATAAGCTTTTCATCCGCTGTTGGATAATCTGTTAAATGAACACTATTTCCTTCTAAGTTAAGATGAATATCTTCCGCGACAAATGGAGTAAACGGAGCAAGTAATTTACTAAGCGTAACAAGCACTTCATGAAGCGTTTCATATGCAGCTGCCTTTTCAGGATTCATGCCAGACTCCCAAAAACGATTGCGCGAACGTCTTACATACCAGTTACTAACCTCATCTACAAGAACCGCAATTTCACGCGCTGCATTTGTAAATTGATACTCGTCTAATGCATTTCTTACTTGTTTCACTGTACTATGAAGACGTGATAATACCCACTCATCTAATTTCGTCCGCTTGACCTCATACTTTTCTTTTGGATTGTATTTATCTAAGTTTGTATATAAAACATAGAAGCTATATACATTCACAAGTGTATCTACTAGTTTTGACTTCGCCTCTTGCACAGTTCTTTCAGAAAAACGCTTTGCATTCCAAGGTGCACTATCAACAAGAAGTGCCCATCTTAATGCATCTGCACCAAATTTCTCGACTAATTCTACTGGATCTAATGCATTCCCTTTACTTTTAGACATTTTCTGTCCTTGTTCATCTAACACATGCCCAAGAGATAATACACGTTTATATGGTACTTTTCCGGTATATAAAGCCGCTACTGCTAATAAACTATAAAACCAACCACGCGTTTGATCGACACCTTCAGCGATTACATCAGCTGGAAATTGTTCCTCAAAAAGCTCTTTATTTTCAAACGGATAATGATACTGTGCAAATGGCATCGAACCGCTATCAAACCAAACGTCGATTACTTCTGGCGTACGAGTCATCGAACTACCACATTTTTCACAGCATACCTTCACTTCATCTACATACGGTTTATGCAGTTCTAAATTTTCTGCTGTATGCCCTACGCTATGTTTTCTTAATTCATCGATGCTCTTCGGTGCAAATTGATGATCACAGTTTTTGCATTCCCATACGTTTAACGGTGTTCCCCAGTATCGTTTTCGGCTAATATTCCAGTCCACCATATTCTCTAAAAACTTTCCAAATCGCCCATGTTTCATATGATCTGGATACCATGTGACTGCATCATTATTCTTTAAGAATGTCTCTTTGATCTCAGTTGTCCGAATGAACCAGCTTTCTCCAGCATAATACAAGAGTGGTGAATCACAGCGCCAGCAATGCGGATAACTATGTTCATATTTTTCTTTAGAGTATAACAATCCTTCCTGCGCTAAGTAACGAACAATATCAACATCACATTCTTTCACAAACTTCCCTTGTAAAAATGGAACAGCTTCCGTATACTTACCTTGTTCATCCACAACATGAAGGAATGATAATCCTTGATTCTGTACAACTTTATAATCATCTTCTCCATACGCTGGTGCGATATGAACAAGCCCCGTACCACTATCTCCCGTAACAAAGTCTGCCGAAATAACACGATAGCCATTCGTAACTTCATCCATAGGAAATGGTGCTGCATATGAAGTACCTACTAATTCTTCTCCTTTATGGGTAGACAATACTTGATAATCTTCTTTTAATACATTGCTTGCCAGCTCTTTTGCAACAATATAAACCGAATCAGCTTGCTGTGCTTTCACATACTCCATATCTGGATGTACAGCAAGTGCTACATTGGCTGGAAGAGTCCATGGCGTTGTTGTCCATCCAAGAAAGTATTCATTTTGACTATGCAATACTTTAAACTTTACCGTTGCACTTAAATCTTTTACTGTTTTATATCCTTGCGCTACTTCATGTGAACTAAGTGATGTTTGACAACTTGGACAGTATGGCGAAACTCGATGTCCTTTATATAGCAGCCCTTTTTCATGAATAGTCCCAAGAATATGCCATACACTCTCGATATAAGGATTTTCCAAAGTTACGTACGGGGCTTCCATATCGACCCAATATCCAATGCTCTCAGTAAATTCACGCCACTGCTTCTCATACGTAAATACACTTTCTTTACATTTTTGAATAAATGGTTCAATTCCGTACTCTTCAATCTCATGTTTACCAGAAATACCAAGCTGTTTTTCAACTCCCAATTCTACCGGTAATCCGTGTGTATCCCATCCAGCTTTTCGAAGTACTTTATATCCAGTCATTGTTTTATATCTCGCTACTAAATCTTTAATCGTCCGTCCGAGCGCATGCCCCACGTGTGGCAGTCCATTTGCAGTTGGTGGCCCCTCATAAAAAACGAAAGATTGTGCACCTTCACGATTTCGAATGGATTGTTCAAAGATATTCTGCTTATTCCACTGCTTGCGAATTCGTGTTTCTCTCCCTACAGCTGATTCTTTTACATTTACCTTCTCCATTTACAATCACTCCTTTGAAAATTTGTAAAAGCACACAAAAAACCCGTCCCTATAAATAGGGACGGGTTTACCCGCGTTACCACCCTAATTCTATTAGCATCTTAACTAATAGCACTTAGCAACGTACTAACATACGCGTTCTTTGTAACGGTAGACATCCGTCCGAGCTTACTTTATTCAGCCACGGCTCCTCGGAGATGATTTTCAAATAAAGTCTGTACACCGGCTTTCAGCAAGGCGCCGGCTCTCTGGGGAACAGTACAATATTTTACTCTTTCTCGTCTTCAGATTTGTATACTTTTATTAAAAGTTATTTTATTCCATGAAACAGACAATTGTCAATCAATTCAAAAATATATTTTCATTTTCGTCCTAGTTCTCGAATTTTATACATCATGAACAGTTGCTATTACTTTATTGTTTCCCACACTTCCTCTAACTCTTCATCTTCTTCTGCAAGCTCTGCAAAAAATCCAGTTTCATCCTCATGAAGAACAGTTTCAAGTTCTGCTTTCGCTTCAGCATTTCGATTTAAAACAGCTAAATAGCATGCTCTGTTGTATCGAACTAATAAATCTGAAGAATCGAAAGATAGTATATGATTTGTTAGTTCTTCTGCCCTTTCTGTTTTTCCAATCTGATGATAAGACGCTGCTAAAGCGAGAAACATTGCATGATCTTGCGGATGGTGCAGTACTCCCTCTTCCAGCATTGCAATAGACTCTTCAAATCTTTCTTCACTTTGATATATTTCCGCTAGAGCAAGGAATGCACGGCTCACAAAAGGCATTCTTTCGATTAATTGTAAACAGATCTTTTCTGCCTGTTTTTCTTCCCCTAACATGAACAAAACATTTGAATGTAACAAGAGCATGTCATAATCATTTGGCTCTTCTTTACTCATCTGCTTTATTATTTCAAGAGCATCTCTTAACATCTCTTCATTTTCATCACCATGTTCGATGAGAAGATTTACAAGTTGCCGTGCCGCGCTAGTATTCCAAATGTTTTCTAAAGATGTTTGTAATACATCTATCGCTTCTGTAATCATATTCCCATTTTCATAAAATATCGCTAAACGCTGCGCTGCCATACTATTTTTAGCATTAAATTTTAAGGAAATTTCAAATAAATCAATAACAATTGTAATAAGGGAAATTTCTTTCGCACGGTTTTTCATTCGATAAAATGCTCTTGTAAGGATTGATTTCTTTGGCTCTTCATTTTGTTGTTGCTTACTCAGTCTCTCAGCAAGTGCAGATGCAGCGTACATAAATGCAGTACTTCTTTCTTTTTTCTTAATTGGCAGCAAATGAAGGGACTCTCGTATTTGAGATAATTTCCGCCTTTGTTCCATCGCTTGAACATACACTTCAAATACACGTTCATTTTCAATATCTTGCTTTATTAAATTTGTAACAAATGTAATTGCTTCCGGATTTCGCTTTTTAACAAGTACTTTTGCATAATGATATCGTACTTCCACATGTTCTTCATCCATTTGCAAAGCTTCTTCCATTAGTTCTTGTTCTTTATCTACATCTTTCATGGCGCCATATACATATGCAAGAGCGTCTAAACGCCACATTTCATTCACTCTGCCAGCCAATTTCTCTAACTCAGATAGAAGCTCTTTATGAAGAGAATTTTCTACTGAAAGCTCTGCCAAATACTCCATATTTACAATCATCGGTTCTTGGATCATTACCTGAAGCATATGATGTTGTTCTTTTAAACGGTTTTCTTCTTTTTCGTATATTTCCGCTAACTTCAAATGTACTCCTATAAAGTTTGCATCTATTTCTAAGCAAGATTCATATGCTCTTTTTGCGTCTTCCAATTCCCCTAATACCATAAGGGATTCACCAATACGAAAATACGGAAGAGTACTCGGTCTATGCTTTATTGCTTGATGGTATCGTTTCATTGCTTGATCGTATTGTCCAAGAGATTCATATAAAATACCAGCATAACAGCCATACTCGGTAATATCCGCTCTTTCTTTTTCTAGTTTTCTTAAAAATGCTATCCCACGTTGTACAAATGGTGTCCCTTCAACTCTATTTACATATTCCTCCAAAACATTCGCTATATTATTTTTCAAACATCGGATGCCATTTTCTAACTTTGACAACGCTATCTTTAATTGTTCTTCATTAGCCCCTAATTCCATTTCAGCGTCCCACAATACCATTCCTGCATTCATTAGAAACTCATCATTTTGTTCAAATTTCTTTTCCATGCTGAAAATATAATGCTTTGCATCATTATACTGTTCTTTTGCCATATAAATTTGAACTAAACCAAAATGAGAATAAACGTCTCCATCATTTCCTTCTAAAGAACGTTTATATATTTTTTCAGCTTCTTCAAATTCATCATTTTGAAAATACAAATCCCCTAATCGAGTATATAATGATGATGATTCTTCGCAATTTTCGATACCCTGCGATAAAATTGCTTCTGCACTCTTCTTATCTTCTAGATCTGATTCATATATTTCTGAGAGTTTTACATATGGATATGGTACCGTTTTGTCTAATTGAATGGCGATGCGAAGTCCTTTGATTGCTAAATGCAATTTCTCCATTTGATGCGCACATTTGGCTCTTTCATACCATATATGTGCTTCATACTTATATTCTTTCAATAAATCATTAAACACTTCATATGCTTCCTCATAACGCTCTAAATCCATTAAAACTAAACCATGATTCACAAGAATAAACCTATCAGGATGACGTTGCAATGCAATTTGCGACATTTGCAAGCCCTGTTCAGACTGATCTATATACATATATGATAATGCCAGAAAACTCCATGCGATTGGCTGATCCGCATCTAATTGTAACGATGAGCGGAAGCTAGAAATTGCTTCCTCATACTCTTCTTTCTCTAAAGAATAACGGCCATGTATAAAATGATACAATGCTTGATTATTCTTTTTCTCAACACTTCGCAAGACATCACTAGCCCGCTCCAGATCTTGAATACGGATAAAGCATTGTGCACTATGTAGCTTAACAAAATCTGAATCCGGATATCTTTCCATTAACCTTTCAGCACAAAAAAGAATAAACTCTTGATTCACTTCAACATCCATATGTTTGATTGTGTATAACCACGTGTATGGATTTTCATTTGTCTCTTGTAAAAATGATACGAGTTTTTCAATCCCTTTTTTATCCTGCTCTTCTAAATGATCCGTCAGAGAGAATAGCTTTCGGAAGTATACATCTTCCTCTTCTACTAAAAATGACAATTGTTCCTTTTTCTCCTTAGGAACAAATACGATAGATAAACCATCGGTGTAGCGATATCTTTCCTGTAACTTCTCATATTCAACAAAAAGCGGTTCCAAGAAATTAGGATCTTGAACAAAAAAAGATTGTAACTGATCATCATATCCAGAAAGAACTTGAACATGGGATGCATGTTCAATATCTATACTTAATAAAACAGGAATATTTTGATCGAGTAATGCTTTATAGTTCTTTTCGTTCCCCTTGAAATAACGACAAACATAGCCCAATTCTTCTAAATAAGTAACCGTATCTGAAAATTTTGATCCTGTTACATCAAATATATGATTTGCGACTTCATCTTGTGTACGACTTTCTCCCCATAAGCGAAGCATCATCTCCAAGCTCGCTGGAACACAATAATTATCTTTTTGTACGATTGGTACTAATGGCAATTTTACTTTTTTCCCATTCGGGTATTTTTCTATATTATGATATAGTGACTCTTTCAAACATACTTCCGTTTTTAATAGAGCAAGTAACTCCTCGTTCTTATTCATTTTATACAACGCTTCTGCACGTAAATGTGTAAAATAAGCTTTATACGAATGGTACGGTAATATCTGATCGATCTTATCTATTACAGTTAACATTTCCTCATAACACTGTAAATCTAGTAAATGTTTCACCTTTTCGAAATAAAAATACGGTACTTGCGGAAACTGATCTATCGCATCATTAATCAATTGCAATGCTCGTTTCTGTTCACCTTTATATGCATATAGCTGTGATAATAAATAAACCGCTAGTTCTTCATTTTCCTTATGTTCCATCCCAGCTAAAAGTGAGTGCTCCGCTTTCTCCCATTCTCCTATTTGTATATAAAAATAGCCCCATTTATCAAAGACTGGACGTGTACTATAACTCTCAGCTTTTTTCATATATTGGAATGCTTCTTCATTTCGTTTCATTTCTAAAAGGCATCTTACTAATGTAAAGTAGGCTTTTGATAAAATATCAGAATCTATTTGTTCTGCCTTTATATCGTCCAAAGCGTCTTTTAATAACTTTTCAGCATCAAGTACTTTTCGGTCATCAATTAGCTCATCACAATATAAAGAGAGCGTTCTCATATTTGGAAATTTTTTATATGAATAGCGAATTAGGAAGGCACTATATTGATGCATAAGCCCTTCATCTGTAAGACGGATTAGCGTATCAAATTCCTCATGCCCTGAAATCAAAGAAAGCCATTCCTTCACATAGGAGAACGTATTGGTTTCTTTTATATGTGCAATTTCGTTATTTACATCCTGTAATCCATCTACAAATCGTTTCTCCTTCAAACACATCTCTAATCGCCTAAATTCTAACATGCATTCACCTCTAGTAATTATTTTTCTTGCGCATCAGTAAGCAGTATTCTTATCCGCTTGCTTAGATTCTACACAGCTTATATCATGTATTCAATTAAAATCTTATATAATCCTCGATAATAGAAAATATTATTTAAATTATAGTTTAAAAAGAATAAAAATAACTATTTTTTCATGTATTTTGTTTAATTTGGTGAAATAAAATTTATTTTATTAAGTTAATCACCACTTATAAATCAAAATTTTATACGGTGTTTGTATCCCATCTAAACTTCTTTACTTTCGCTGAATTTTGGGGTGGGTCTTATTTCCTGAAATAACGGGACATAACAATCCCCATCCTTTTATTGACAAAACAAATATTTCCACATATATTATAAACAAATACTAAACATTTAGTATTCTATATTTTCTATTTGAACGGAGGATACATATGACACGTTTAATGGTGCTAGGTTTACTCATGCAATACGGTCCTATGTCTGGATACGAATTACAACAAGCTATGCAATCAGCACAAACAGACACTTGGGCAGGTGTTTTTCCCGCTTCGATTTATCATGCTTTAAAAAAAATGGATAAAGAAGGATTAGTAGAGCTTGATGCCGTTGAAAAAACGGGCAATCGTTCCAAAGCAATTTATAGTGTTACACCTGCTGGAAAAGATGAATTCTATACACTCATGCTTCAGTCATTCCAGCAATCTTCAGTCGTATTCCCAACAGAGTTATATACAGCACTTACTTTTTTCGATACAAATACTGTTTCTCTTGAACACATTTCATCCGCCTTACAAGATCAAAAAAAGAAAATTATAGAAATGTACGAGAATATGAAAGCTGGACAATCTATTAAAGAAAAAATGATAGACATTCCAGAGCATGTGAGCCTGATTTTTGAAAATATTTATGAACAATGTGAAATACAGCTACGTTTCATTGAAAAAATGGAAAAAATGTTATCTCGATTAGAAAATAAGAAGAACACGGAGGAAAAATGATGGAAGCTAGGTTAAAAATGTCTCGCGTGCAAAAAGCTTCGTTATGGGTTGTAGCAGTAGCTGTCTTTACGGATATGCTCATCTACGGAATGATTGTCCCAATCTTACCACGGTACGCAGAAACACTAGGTGCTTCCCAAACAGAGATTGGCTTTTTATTCGGTAGTTACGCTATTACTTTACTTCTTGCTACTCCCATTTTAGGAGTGGTTTCCGATAAGGTTGGAAGACGCCTCCCTATGATTCTAGGCTTATTTGGACTTGCAGCAGCGACTCTATTATTCGGACTTGCAAATAGTTTCTGGTTGCTCGTGCTCGCAAGAATGCTACAAGGTATATCTGCAGCAGCAACATGGACAGCTGGATTAGCACTTCTAGCAGATGTGTTCCCTCTGCAAGAACGCGGAAAGGCCATGGGTCTCGCTTTATCGGGACAAGCAGCTGGGATGCTCCTTGGTCCAACAATCGGCGGGGCACTTTATCAATGGGGAGGGTATCATCTTCCCTTTATTATCGCTGCCAGTATTGCACTCATTGATGGTATATTACGAATAACATTACTTCATAATGAACCAAAATCCAGCTCAAACCAACGAATTAGCTATCGATCTATCTTGAATATGCGTTCCCTATTTATTATGATCGGTATTATTATTCTAGGATCGGCCTTACCTAGCGCTTTAGAGCCAACTCTTCCACTCTACTTACAAGACACCTTACACCTTAGCCCTGGGACAATCGGACTCCTATTTTCCGTTCCAACTCTCGCATATGGATTTACCGCACCAATCATTGGCACACTTTCAACTAAAATTGGCAGAAAACAAACGATGGCAGTAGGCATAGCTTTGGCTGCTTTATGTTTCCCATTTACAGTGATTGTTTCTCATACCGCCCTGGAAATATTTGTACTTGCTATCCTTGGAATTAGTTTTAGCCTTTTACTAGCACCTGCTTTACCAGAACTTACATATCTCGCAGACAAAAACGGAGTTCATGCATATGGAATACTTTTTGCAATCTATAATACAGCCTACTCAATTGGTATGTTTTTCGGACCGATGCTTAGCGGAAGTTTATCAGATTTATTTGGATTTACAAATGCTTTCTACATATTTAGTGTTCTTCTTTTATGTTATCTGTGCTTGTTTTTGTGGAAAATGAAAAAATGACATTAGGTTATTACTATGAACAAAATACGACCTCCAGCATATATCGTATGTTGGAAATCTTATCACGTTAATTTATTTTAATGGTTAATCACTTACTTATTACTAAAACACTTCATCTCTCATTCTCTAAATTATTTCCATCAACATAAAAAAATAAGAACTGGCACATCAAAAAAACCCGTGAATTATTCACGGGTTTCCCCTTTCAAAAAGCTAATCGCAATTGTTCCAGCACCTGCATGAACAGCAAAAGATATAGGAAGTGGGTAAATTAAAAACTTCATTTCAGGAAATACTGCTCTGAAATCAGCAATCCATTCTTCTGCCCCTTCTTCATCATTCGCATGGAAAACATGGACTACTTTCGGCATTTCTTTTTCAAGTTCGCTTCGCATATATTCTTTACATTTTTGTATTTTACGAACTTTCTTCTCCAACACAAGTTCGCCATGTTTTACTTCTAGAATTAGGTTTACACTTAGTAGACTGCCTATTATAAATTGTACACCTTTCACACGTCCACTTGCATATAGACCTTTCAAATCCTTTGGAAATACATAATAAGGACTACGTTCCACATGTTGTATTGTCTTTTGTATATCTTGTAAAGTCATACCCTTACGGTATAACGTTTGCGCTTTTGTTAAAATTTCATCCATTGGATAACTCGTTGTTTCACTATCTATTACAACTAGAGGAAATCCTGCCATTTCTGCTGCAAGTATCATATTTTGATAAGTGCCACTTACTTTCCCACTAATTGTGATTGCAAATCCCTCTTCATATTCTTCTTTACATTTAGAGAAGAGTGCAACCATATCTCCAAAATTAGGTTGTGACGTAGTTACAGTTATACCCTGTTTTAATGCATCGTAGACACGTTCACGAACACCTTCTTCACAGTCTTTGTAAGCCGTTCCATTAATAACAATTTCAATCGGTATAACAAAATTATCTGCACTTGTTGTAAAGTTTGCAGTTGTACTATCAGTAAACCAAGCAACACGCTTCATGTTGTTCCTCCCTTGTGCGCGTCCTTTTCTCGGACTTTTCTCACAATTCTATCTATTCTAGTTTTAAAAAAGGACTATGCTTGTTATCATAACAAGACTATCTCTGTTTTTCCATAGGAAATGGGTGATTTAAGCGAGGTTTTCAAAATTAATATCGAATCTATTTTCATTCGTACACGATTTTGACATATTTTCTTTTAGAAAATACTATCAAACTAAAAAATAAGACTTCTAACATGTATACAGCGTTAGAAGTCCTAACTCATTTCTTTATTTACATTACTTGCTTTTCACTATGCCAAAAGTAATTTTCATACTTGGAGCATATACTAAAGAAGAATCTATAGTGAATGCTTTAGAAAATTGTAATTCTGCTTCGTACTGCACCATCGCTTCATTGTATATCAGCCCTCGATTTATTAAACGTTCAATGAATTCTTCTTTTTCAGCAGGAGTATTACCGATTCCCTCTTCCTTGAGTGATTGATACAATTGCTGTTTATCTCTTTGATCCTCATTAACATTAAGAAAATTAATCTTATCACTAACTCTACATTCAACATTTTCTACCCCTAGCTCACTTAGATATGTTGGTAATTTAATACCGATGTTTCCATCTTTACCATTTCGTTTTGCATCTTTTTCAAATAATTTTTGAAGAACACCAATCTGAACAATTTCTGATTGCTCTAGATTGTTAAGACTATACGAAGACATATTCGAAATCCAATGTGGTTCAAAGCATATGATATTACCTTCATCAACGACCGAGTCTATCATTTTTTGTAACATTGTCTTTGGATCGTTCATATGTAATAAAAAAGCATGACATACTGCTATATCATACTTACTTTCTAATTGAATTTCAGTAACATCTGCCTCAAGAAAGTCTGCTTCATATGGAAGAATGCGGAATAACTCTCTTGCTTTATTAATTAGTTTCTTCCCCTTATCAATTCCTGTATATCTAGACCCTATTGGTAACAGAGGTAATAGTTTCAGACCTAAATAACCATATCCACAACCATAGTCAACAATATGAACTGGTTTAGAGATTTTCCAAACTGAATTCACCAAAAAACTTAGATAATCATCGTTATAATATAGATCCCTTGTATTTCTCAAATACTCCAACTTATTATCCCAATCATACTCTTTCAATTGAGCTACCTCCTTCTGTTTATATTGAAATTGCTGATTTCGTTCCCTACTTTGAGCAAATGATAAAAATATTTTCTAGATATAAAAACACTTTTTCATGTCCATAAGTTCTTAATGTATCTAGACATCTGTTCAGCTCATTTAGACAAAATGTATTTGATAAATTGAAGCCAAATTAGATTTTTATAACATTTCCAATCAATTTAATATCTTCTCCATCAATAACTATCCCATCACCATCTTTACAAGCATAAATTGTCCTATTTTTCAGCCTGGAATAATCCTTTAATAATTCTAAATATTTTTCACTTTGCTCCTCACTCCAATGAGGCATAAAATCAAAATCTACAAAACCTAAAGAGCTTCTATCCTCTAGTCCTATAATATCCTCGTCTACAAATTGAGCTGTATCAATACTTTTAGTAGATATTATACTACCTGCACTAACACCAATTAAAACCCCACCATTTTCCACATAAGATTTTAATGAATGTAATAAATTTCTTTTTCTTAGGGAATTTAAAAAGCGAAATGTATTTCCACCTGAAAGATGTATTGCATCATAATTAAATATGTTATTAACCTTTCTTTCATCGTATTCTTTATCTAAATCAAAATATTCTACTTTGCTAATTCCTAAATCTCTATAATATTTAACTACATTATTAAAATACTTTCCTGTTTCATCTGAAGATGATCGAAGATATGCTATTGAAGGGTTTTCTTTATTTAATAACCTTAAAAGCTCATAATCCAATTTTCTATCTTCTTGTATTTGATCGCTATATAATATCATTTTTCTCATTAAAATCCCCCATTTCCTATTTGGAAATTTCTTAATTTTCAGTTTTACGATCTTCTTTTTGACCTCTTTCACTTGTAAAGCTTAATACTAATTTTACAATATATCTCTATCTTTTTTGGATATATTGTAAATAATATAAAGTGAAGGCTAATAATCAGTGGAGGTTTCCTTCATTCCCTCCGATTATTAGCCTTCATCAATTTGGCTTTTACGGGTAGTTTATCTCCCACCTAACTTCTTATTTCTTCGGCGTTTTACTGTACGTAAATAGCTGTCCAGAGACAACTATCATCGTTACTATAAAAGCTTATATACTCCATAATAACGTACATAGTTCTTCCTTTTGAAACAATTATTATCGTTACTGAGATCCTATTCTAATGATTACATTTATTACTGTTACTCATATAGAATTTCTAATTCCACCTTGAGTATAAATGTACATCTATACATTTATACTCGTATTCATTTAAAGTTGTAACATTAAATATTTATCTTTTCTTCTCCACTTAAAAATTGTTAATTTAGATATACAGAAACAATATTTTAAAAATTCAACAGGTGTAAATGTAGCTTTGAAATAAACATTGATCAAAAACAACTCGAAAACCCTCATTTCACAATAAATAATAAGAAACCATTTTGAAGAAAGATGCAAGCTTTTTTATATAATTTTCGAAATCGGAAGTTGTTTATAAATGATCAGTTCTTATATTTTATAATAGTGCCGTTTGTATCTTTAAATTCTAAAACAGTCGTAATGAGATCTAACGATTTTGGACCATCATCTAATTTATTAGGAAGGATCACGTACCATAAACTCCATCCTTTATACTTTGGTTCGTTTGGTAAGAATTTATCTAAATCTACAATATGTCCTGGGGTGGATTCATATGATACCTTGCTAATAGATGGGTTCTTAAGATAACCAGAAATAACTTTTCCATTTGATATTCCCATAGTAGGTGATATACCAGAATCTTGTACTTCTAACTCACTTACATTTGTTCCTCCTGTTATCCCACTAACAGTCCATTTTCTATTTCTAAATCTGCTATTGAAATGTAATTATCAGGTGTAACAAAAAAGGCTATTTTTCCATCTATTTTTATAATACGTTTTAGAGCATTATATTTATCTAGGTATTATTTGTTGTTTTTAATCCTTGTTTTAATGCTTCTTGTTGTGTGTCGTATACTTTTGAAATGGAGCAGCCACTAATGATAAGAATTAGGGAACCTAATATAAGCTGTTTTCTAAGTTTTTCATACAAAAGTTTTCCCCCTTTTTTATTTTCTATCACTCGATTCATCTTTTTATACATTCCTATCCTGGCATGGGTTTTACGGTTCTCGTTTGTTACTGGATTAACCGAAAAACTGTATAAAATCTTGCATGCTCTTAACTTGTTTTTTCTAAAATGTTGGCGGTATCCCATGCCCATCAACCTAAAATTTTATAGTACCCCCAGAACGAAATTTTGTACTAAATTGTAACAAAATGCTCATTTTTTTGTTTTGAGGTATTTGCATTTCTTAGCTTGATGGTGATGGGGTGGTACCCCTACTAGAAAGATTGTCTCCGCGTGAACGTGAAGAACTTGAAAAATTTAAAAAAGAAGCAAGTATCTCTAAACTAGAGGAAAGTAAAAATAAAGAAAAGAGGTTGCCCAAAAGTAACTATTCAGCGACTTTTGGGACAACCTCTTCTTTTTGTTCTATACTTTCAAGAAAATTTAGAATAAAATAAAAATATAGTCATCTACCTATTATTCACTAATGAAAAGAAAAGGGGTAGCGAAATGCACTTGAAGTATGGGAAGCACATTAATATATTATCTATTGTTCTAACTTTGTTCTCTTTTTTAGCAATTGTAAGTTTCTCTACCTGGTTGAGTAAATATTCAATTCCCAACCTTTCTAATATGCTTAAGGTAACGATGTTGAGCGCATTTATTCTTGGAATTATAGGGTTTAGACAAGAGAAAAGCGCACTAGCGATTATTATTATGGGAATATGTGCCTTTGCCCTAGTCGTTCTATATACTTATGCGGTTATAAGTTTTCTTGAGCATTAAACACCATGAAAAAGAAACGAACATTTTTGTTCGTTTCTTTTTTTTGGGGATGATTATTATAAAATAGCCTCTTCTAATAATTGAGTGCTGAATCCAAGAATTGATTTTTGAGTGTTATTTTCATGATCTTTTACAATGATATATGGAACGCCCTGTACGTTAAAGGAATTATACTTTTCTTTTCCTTCTGGGGTATTAGGGGTCCCACCCCACACCCATCAACTTAAGGGATATTTTTATACAAAATGCGATCTTTTCACGTAGTATTTTATTATCGTTTATAGATGTTATAAAAGTAGGCATATCAAATAAACCCTGACGGGTTTGAATTTTTTTACTATGCTACCTGATGAGTAGAAGTGGTATACTCATAGACAACACCCAAAATATCAAAGACTGTCTTTTTCTCGTATCGATGAGATTTTCGTCCGTTGTGCTGTAGGAGGTTAAACAGACGAAGGAGAACCTTTGATAGCTCTTGGGTGTTTTTGTGTAATGCTTGGTGAAAAAGTGAAAAATAATCTTTAATTATGTACATCTCTTTATATTCACTTAGCTCTTTCTGTTTCTTACGCAACAGGAGTCTCTCATTTTAAACATTGTAGAAGAACATAATAGGATGCTAATGAGTTGTCCATAAAGATGACATTCTAATCGCTCTTGTTTAATAGATTTACAACGATGAATTTGAAACCAGGATTTCCATATCTTAAATAACAGTTCTATTTGCCAACGTAGTGAGTATAAATCATAGATTTTCTCTTTTGGTACCCATTCCGTAGGAATGTTTGTCATATATACCGTAATTCCTTGTAGAAGTGTAGTAAATACAGTTCAAAAGAAGGATACAGAAGCCGAGTTAAATCGCCGATTAAGTCCCTCAGGACTTAATAAAACTCCTGTTGAAGTTTCTAATTGACTACAAAGTTGAGTAAGAGAGGTAGTAGCGATTTGTTGATTTAGCCATACACACAAAGATAAAAAATAGTGCCCATGGCACTTGCGTTTTCGTTTCATTCCGCCTGCTTCTATAGCTAATTGATTAATTGTAGCGTGAGACATATATCGATATAACTCTTCAGCAAATAAAGACAACTCTTGTTTTTGATGAATATTCATCAAAAGCACATCACCCTTTCTCATTAACATAAGAGAATAGTAACGTGCTTTTAACTTCAAGAATAGTCTAAATCCTTAAGTTGATGGATGTGGGGTACGGCCACATCGCTATTTCCTCCAACTCGCAACATGTTTGCGGTGACCTCGCCCAAATCATGATAAATATGATAGATCCAGCAGCTTAAGTCTTTTAATATAATATTTAAAAATGGATATGCTTAATTGCATATCCACTATCAAGATAGTATACACTTTCCTTGCACATACTTTCTTCCTACTTATATACTTACCTTCGCTTCTCCAATATCCTGTTTTTTTATTAAATCTAAGTAAAAATGTGAGACAGTTGTGTTGTAATAAGGAGAAATAAAAATAAATGATAGATTAAATGTAAACATTCCGATAAATGCGGCTAATAAAAACCAACCAATAAATGATAACCAAAGAACAAATAACTTTAGCTTTTGTCCTTTCATTATTCTTTTACTTTCTCTCAGTGCTTCACTTGCAGTATAATCAGGATTCTCTACTAATATGTAATACGACATGGAATAAGAAAAATATTTAATAATACCTGGAACAATAAATAACAGGCTCCATAAAAAAAGAAAAATAGCTTGCATTAAACCTAACTTCATTGATTTAAACAAATTCTTCTTTTTAAATCCTGAAAATACATCATCCACCTTAGCTTCTTCTTGTTTCCCTAAGTGTAAAGTAAAAACAGAATATCCATAATTAAAGATACCTTGTATAACACTGTAAATTAGGAAACAAACCCCACCTAAACAAATATAACTTAAAACAAGTACAGCAAGTGCTACTGGATCTACTTGTGGTTGCCCACCTATTGAATAAATAAATAATGCATCAGGGCCAATTATCCCGATAAACAGTACAAATATTAAATACATAAAAAAGGCAATTGCTGATGCACTTAAGGTTGGTACAAAATAGAATAAAGCTGATACTCCTATACCTAACCCCCATTTCCCATCTAACGAATTCAGTGCTGCTTTCTTTAAATTTCCAATCATACTTGTGTCCCCTTCGTTTTTCTTATTTTCCTTTACTGAAAAAATAAAAGAACTTGTAGCAAGGCCCCGCTACAAGTTCTTTTAGCCAAACACTTTAACTCATTAAAAAATCATTTATTCTACACAATCGGGGGTAATGCCTAAAATATGGTTTGTTATCATCATTATATAACATAATTATGAATTTTTGTTAAAAATTCTATATATTTAGACAAATAATTCTCCACTTTTTTACTTTTTCCCATGTAGTTTTATCTACTGAAAATAAGTAAAAAAACATTTGGACTAATTGGAACAAAAGTTTTTTTATGAACATGAAAAGACCACCTACACAATTTCATAGGTGATCTTTTTTGTGATTTTGCACTTGTGCTCTACTTTAAAAATATATCACAAATTCATCTTTTTTGTTAAAGACTTATTTCTACAAAACAATTCTGGGAGCATAAAGTAATTCTTTCAGCATATGAATACTTCGAGTATTATATCATCACTTATTCTTAAATAAAGGTGCTATTTTATCGATCCGATTTGTCCAAATTCCACCTGTATAATCTTCAGGAATACGTTTTATATCTTCGGATGAGTCAAATCCACTTGAAAATCCAAATCCATTTCCACCTACAATGATAACGCGAGTATCTGCTTTATCCATTCTATTAAGAAAACGATTCGGCCATCCCCAAAGCCAAGGAGCTACTTTGTCTGGAATATGCAACTCTCCATGCTTCAGACTTGATGGCATGTAACCAGTCCACCCTAACGCAATATAAGTAAGAAGATCCTTTTTCATAGTTGCTTTTGACATTGTTCGTAAACTAGGGATACGCTCCTCAATCGCAGCAATTGGTTTATCACCACCATATACAGTTAGTTGCTCAAGGCGTTTTGCTGGTAGTTTCTTAAGGTAAGCAGCCAATTGGATTCCTTCATTTTCATCATCACTTTTAATATGAATAAGGAAAGAACGGTCTGGAAAATGGGTAAGTACTTCATCAAGTGTTGGCATAAGATTAATCCCTTTGCCACGAAACGGGAATGTTTTACCCCCATCAGCTGTATAACCGTAACCAATATCAAGTGCTTGTAATTCTTTTGTTGTAAAATCTCTTGTAACACCTTTACTATTAGTACGGCAATCAAGAGTCCAGTCATGAAAAATAACAAAATTATTATCTTTAGTTGGTTGAACATCAAACTCTACTAGATCAGCTCCAGCTTTAAATGCCGCTTCCATAGATGGAATTGTATTTTCTAAATAAGAATGTTCAGGTTCATTTATACGTTCTGCTGTACATGTATCACCCTCAATCCCTTCCATACTAAATGTTTGCGAAAGTCCTCGGTGAGCAAGAAGAATAGGAGCCCCCTCGCCCCTCTTAGCAAAAAAAGAACTGTTATTTACATAAATAAACACGAATAGGAAAAGAATTATCCAAGTCGTTTTACGTTTTAGTAACCTATTTATTTTATTCATTGTATTCTCCTCTTAACTACTTATTGAAATCATTTAAACAATGTTAGTCATTTAAATACTGATAAATGTTACAACCTATCTTACTACATTGCAATGGATTACATTGGAAATTATAGGTTAGTACTTTGATATGAAGCGGAAGAAATTGAAATTAACATATTGCGATACTTTTTCTATTAGGTAATTGTATGTCTTATGCATGGATTTGAAAAAAATTATAGTGTTTTCTTCTCTTTCGATTAATGAAATTCAATTGATTTTTAATGAAACTATTTAAATTACGTTTTTTTATTTGCTCTAACAGGGGTCTCGCCACATCGCTATCAAGCTAAGAAAAATAAATACCCCAAAATGATAATTTTAAAGACTTATTTGCGGAATACAGCTCGGATTTTCATTTTTGGGAGTATAGGTGGTTGGAATATGGCAGGATCCAATGACAATAAAGTTAATCAAATATCCCTATTTCAATCAACCAGCAGGTTGGTTGAAATAATAGTACGAGAAAAAGTGCTAAAGCGAGTGCGATTAGTTTTTTCATTTTTATTGCGGTAGTCATTCTATGTATGGCGTAAAATAGACATTTACGTTTGTCATGCTCCTATTATGGCAAAGCAATTTGTATTTCCCCTGTAGTCAACCTGTAGTTTGTCTGTAGCGGAGAAAATCAAAAAAGACCGGCAGGAATAACCCTGTCGATCAAAGTGATAAAGCTTGGTTGCTAACATCAGGGGTGCAGACGCCTCATAACAAAATGGCTGAGATAAAACAGATAGGCGAAATATAATACTACGCAAACAGTTACTACCAAGGCAAGTATATTTACAACCTTAACAGTCCTATTTTTGAAAATCTTGAACAATAAAGCATAAATACCAATGCCGATTACCCCTCCAAGCGTATTGTCAAGTACATCAGTAATATCGCTTCTTCCCATTGCGAAAATGAATTGTATAGCTTCAAACGCCAATGTCAAAGCAACAATCGGAAGAACTTTCTTCATAAAAGGCCATTTGCTTTTTAGTATACAAATATATATACCTAAAGGGATAAAAATAAGTATATTATCTCTTATTTCTCTAAAATCAATAGTTCCGCTGTCATCGAAAGACCCCTGAAACGGAATCAGATTGATTACTCGTATCCCGTCTGATATTTCAGAAGAAAAAAACGGTAATTTGAAGAGAATGACGCCTGTCAACAGCAGCATATATATTACAAACAATGTAATTGTAAGTTTATTTCGGTTTTCTGATTTCATTATTTTTCTCCTTGTGTTATTTATGCCTTTGGCAAATCCATCCAAAATAGAACGCCATCCGGAACGTTTTCCAAAGCACATTCAATGTTCATTACTTCCAACGTTTTCCGCACGATGGTCAAGCCTAAACCGTTGCGCCCACTTTTCCGCCCCCGCACTTTATCCATACGGTAGAATGGGTCAAATAACTTAGGCAGAACTGTAGCGTCTATCCTTGCATCTGTGTTTAGTATACAAAGGCGATATTGTTTAGCCGCAGGCTCGCTCCATATCCTAATTTCACCGCCTGTAGGCGTATTCTGTACTGCGTTCAAAATGATATTGGAAAGTGCTTTTTGAAGCATTTTAGAATCGACAAGGCAGTTTTGTCCGTCAGGAATGTCCATAACAATGCACTGACCGTTTGCTTCAGCTAATATCTGAAAGTCAGGCAGTATGTCAGCCACTAATTGCCTAACTTTCAGTTTTTCAGGATCTTGAGAGATTTTCCCATCGCTCAGGTTGACAATCTCCAGTATCTCGGAAATCACATCGTCCTGCGCCTCCATCATCTTCACGCATTCGCGCAGGTATTTTGGATGGTCTTTGTAATCACCTACATTTTCGAGCATACCCTCCAGCAAAATACTTGTTGCCGCGATAGGCGTTTTTAGCTCATGTGAAGCCGCCGAAAAGAAATATCGCTGTGCTTCCTCCATTTCCCTTACCCGCAGGATTTCATTTTCTAACTGGGAAATGGTATCTTTCAACTTATCGTACATAGAGTGAATGTCACGCGACAAATCGCCTAATTCATCCCGGCGTATAGGCAAGTTTTGCGGTACATCTTCAAGCCTTGTCATTTTCCCGGCGTCATCCGCCAGTCGCTTGATTGGGTTGGTTATCTGCCGTGCAAAAACATACGCGCACACAAGGCAGAGGGCGAGTATAATGGCAAACGCGACCAATGCCCGCACAATTATTTCATTGTAAAAAGCAGTTAAGCCCGGTCTGGTCTGGGCGACGACAGAATAACCGAGGGCTTTATCATTATGCACCACATAGTAAAAGTCACCATTGAAATTATCCGAGGTATCAGCACCCGGCGTAGCGTAAATCACGCCGCGATTATCATCTATAATGCAAAACTCAAATGATTGGTTGTTGTCACGAAACCTTTGCGCTACTGCGGGAATATCGTTATAATCACTATTTTTTACTCTATTGACCAAAGGCTGATAGGACACTAATATTTGTTCCCTTTCAACTGCTCTGTACAGTGTTAAGAATTGATTTGAAAACAATGCGGCAGTTACGAAAACAATCAACAGCATAGCAACTATCGTATAGGCAAAAATCTTAACAAATATCCCATTCTTTTTCATGAAGTTTCCTCCAATCGGTAGCCCACTCCGCGTACTGTTTTGATGATATTATCCGGTAGCTTCGCCCGTAGGTTTTTAATGTGAGTATGCACGGTGCTGCCATCACCGTCAAAATCGTAGCCCCACACGCGGGACAAAATAACTTCATGAGATAGTGTTTTTCCGTTTTTTTGCACCAGTAGCATTAAGATTTCAAACTCTTTAAGGGTCAAAAGTAATTCTTCGTCGCCATAAAAAACCTTGAAATCTTCCGGCAAAAGAGTCAGCTTGCCATAGTGAAGTTCCTTTGCCACCGCACCGCTGCGACGGAGCAGCGCCTCCACACGTTTCAGCAATAGCTGAATCTTGAACGGCTTAGTCACATAATCGTCCGCTTCCGCATCAAACGCTCTGATTTGATTCTCATCATCGGAAAGAGCAGTCATCATCAGAACCGGCGTATTATTCAGCTTACGGAACTCCCTTAAAAGCTCATGACCGTTCATTCCCGGCAGCAAGATGTCAAGAATGACAAGCTGATAGGTGTTATCATAAAACTTGGTATGCGCTTCATCCCCGTTAAAACAGGCATCCACCTTATATCCCGCTCCAGATAAAAAGACTTTTACTGCATTGCAAATATGCTCATCGTCCTCGACAAGCAGTATTCGTATATCCATAAATGTATACCTCCGAAAAAAGGATAACACAGCAATCTGTATTTTCCCTGTAGTTTTAAGATTTATTTCATTCGTCCATCAACAAGTTTTACGGTATTCTCTGGAATAGCCCATGTCCAGCCGAGCGATATGCACCTATAATCCTGCCTACTTACATAAAAGCTGTATCCGACGATCTGAAATGCCCCATTTCTCACTGGCTTCTTTCGCTGTCACCAAAACTCATTACCAAAAACAAAGCGCCGATGATTATTGGTTAATATCTTTTTGGTAATGGCTTAAGCGAACATATTACAATCAAATTTTATAGTTTTGACTGCTTACCGTACAAAATTTCCGAAATGTTGGTGTTACGCCTTCAAATAATTCTTCAATTTCTTTTTCGTTTATTAGAACTTTCCTCCTATTTATTCAAATCTAAGAATTCATTTTACATCACTTTTAACTTTATTTTTCCTCATGGTGAAAATTAACAAAATAACAATAAGAGATTTACTTTTGTTTTTAAATGACTTTATTATCAATATACAACGCCCACCATTAAAATAAGGGTCAAAACCTTTGCCTATAAGGGGTACTGCCACATCAACATCAAGCTAAGACAGCTTTGTATCCCCATAATGAGAGAAATTCTTTTATAGCCCATGGAATACAGCTATGAAAAACCGAAAATTACAAATTGGTCCTACTCTTTCTAAACATAGCATCCAGCATGGCTTAGGTACTCATCACCTCGCAACACTAGATAAATTAGAGAAAAATTATATACACTTTGCAACCTCAACTATTGACCTTCGAACAATCCCGGAATATCAAGTTTTATTTCCAGATTTATGTTTTCCTAACTATTAAAACATCTAAAAAGAACATTTGGAAACTTCCATACAGACAAAAGTCAACTCGCCTTTAAAAATCATCGTATTACTGGAATTATCCCATCGCTATCAAGCTAATAAAATACCCCCTAAAATGAAAAAACAAGCTATTCTTTCTGTAGAATCACAGGAAAGAATAACATCTCTTTTGCGTTATGGATAGTGCAAAACCTTAGTTACTTTTATATATTTTCATAATCATTGTTATCGGAAATCAATCAATTAACGTACTTGTCAGTTAAATCGTGTAAATTGTTCTTCAAGGAATAGATCAAACTCTTTACTAAATAGTTTTGATTCTTCTAGAAACGGATAATGATTACTTTTATTGAAAATAATTAGTTTAGAATTTGGAATTAACTCTTTCAGTTCTAATGAATATGGCAATGGGCATTGTACATCATATTTTCCACACATTATTAATGTTGGCGATGTGATTAGCTTTAACTTTTTAGTAACATCGTATATTTGGAGTTCGTGATTAAAGTAGTTCAAACGTGCAGCTGACATTTTCTTCGTAATGTTTAATCTAAATAGTTCTGAATACCTTCTCGGCTCAAATAAAGAGATGAAAAAAGTGATGCACTCATAATGCATCACTTTTTTAGATGAATACGGGAAGTAGCTCTTACGATTCAATGATTCATTTTCCTGCCTTCTACCCTTCCCACTTCTGTTTCATGACTTGCAAATAGAGATCCTCAAACTCTTTAAAATGGACGCGAAAAGCACCTAATGAATCGATATAAGCAGAAATCACATCTTCTTCATTAAAATGGATACCTT